>Ga0325411_1001106_pt1 | contig 29663 bp, 16 predicted proteins | sample PopdelMetagenome_13_FD_206181 | JGI IMG/M metagenome (GOLD analysis project Ga0325411, IMG submission 206181) | Populus deltoides microbial communities from Bellville, Georgia, United States - Xylem-PdIQD-R4 | ecosystem: Host-associated > Plants > Phyllosphere > Stem > Wood/Secondary xylem...
ATCACTCATTCTCCTCACATATAGTTTAAATATCCATTTATATATTCGAAGCAGTCTCATACATCATGCATAACCTAGCTCTTCGGGACAACCATGGACTGTATTCAAGATAAATTAAGTTGACAAAAATTAATATTTTATAACTCAGCAAATTATTTTACAGTAAATCTAGGCACAGACTCAAGCCCAGTCAGGTCATGCGCATGCATGTGAGGATTTAAGCCTAAAACTCATTTTGTTTAAGTCTTCTTTATTCTAAAAACCTAGTTGTTTTTTGTGTTCAATTCTAGCTTTTCATATTCCCATTAAATAAACCATCAAAAAAACTTGTTTTTTTTTTATATGAAAAAGAAATTTTAGCGGGTTTTTATGGTATAAGTCATGATATAAATCCACTGAAAAATAGATCATAATACACTCAATACTAGAATGTTAATGCGGTAGATTCCATACCAAGTTAAGCTATGGTTGTATCATGTAGGAATTAGGTATTAAGCTAGGTGTATGTCCATGTGTTGGTGCGGGATGATTTTCAAGATTTATTTTAATTAAATTCCATGTTAATTAGAATAAATATTTTTGAAAATTAAAATGATTTAAATTATAGAGAAAAAAGGAGCTCCTTTTTAAAAGCTTTGCCTATTTTTTTTTTTAATCCATGGGATGGAGATCATTTGTCTAGATACACGCCTTGTCATAGACTAGCTCAACCTCCGGCCATCTCTCGTGGCCAAACAATCAAGTTCCAACATATTTGAACCCTAAAAACTCTATGTTTCATTCATTTTCGTCTAAAAATTAGGGTTCAAGTTAACACTTAGAATAAATTGTAAAAAATCACCAAATTAATCCTTAAAATTAACACTTATTTTGTGGTTGAGATTATTTTTTAAAGTATTTTTTGTCTGATTAATTTTTTTAGATTTTTTATAATTTTGATGTTATAACATTAAAAATAAAAAAAATATTTTAATTAAAAAAAACTCTTAATAACCAGAATAGCCGCATTTCCGACCATTTAGTTATTCAAAAAGCCAATGTGTTTCTATCACATGCCACCCAACAACACATTTGAATTGCTTTAATTAGTTGTTTAAAATCCCGAAAAACCACGAAATATAAAAAGCCAAAACAATAATTTTTTTTAAAAAAAAGGGATAAATTTTTGGTTTGGAGAAAACAAAAAACTTTGAAACGTACGTGTCATAGATTTTTCTTGCTGGAATTGGAAGCACATGGCTGAGCAATGATACTCCTCACACACCCATTACAGAGCCTGCGGAAACAAATTATATTAAACACCACCAGCTTGTTGAGGCCCAATATATCAAAAAGTCCTTATCTCCACGCCTTTCAAATCTCAATCAAAACCAGAGCATTTATGCAATGATAGCCATTGCAAACCACACGATATGGAGAGTCCAAAGCAATGCACTCATCATCATTATCTTCATGGCCCCTTTCAAAACCCTAATTTTGGACTATTTTGGATGACAAATGGACTGTAAGGTGGCATTTGGTATGAAGGTAAGAAAAAAAAAGAGTGAATTGTTACAGAAATAATTATTTCAAGAGCAAGAACCAAGTTTAAAGGGTATACAAATTGATGTTCAAGAATGTTTGGTGTATTATAAATTAAAGGGTTAAATGTTAATGAAAATAAAACGAAAATAATTTAATTATTAGTAATGATTGATGATAAAAAAAAAAATTTAATTGTCTTGTATTTAAAGGAAAAGAAAAGTGATCAGAAAGACAAAAAAAAATATAATACTTGGTGCATGGTGGGTAAAATTTACCATTCAAAGCCATTAATTTGAGGTGTAATGTCTCTCCTAATTAATCCTCCCCAGAAAACTTGTTTAACTTATATAAGGATAAAATTAACCCCTATTGTCTAACATAGTTTTTAGTTACTATCATGGGACAAAAAGAACAAAAATAGTTTAGATAAAAATATATTTGATTAAAAAAATAGAGATATAAAAATAAATTTATCACCAAGATAATTTTGAAGTAAATCTTTGTACTTTCAAAACATAAGGTATGAAACATGTTTTCAGAAATAATATTTTTTATTTTTTTTATTTTTTAAATATTCTTGTAAAAAACTCTCAATTTCAAAAGTGTTTAACCAAGACATGTAAAGATAAAAATAGTTATTATTATAGTTTTAAAACTCAACTCGGGAGTCGATCTTGGGCAAAGCTCGGGTCACTAGTCGAGGCCCAAGTCACGGGTTGGGTTTACCTTAGTCAGTGTAATGGTAAAAGCAGCTATCATCGTAGTTTTAAAACTCGATTTAAGCCTGGGTCACCTGTCAAGAGAGTCGACCCAGAGCAAGGTCCGGTGTCAAAAGCGTTAATATAAAAAAGGTGGTTATTATCATAGTTATAAAACTCGATTTAGAGGTCCACCTGGGTCATGGATTAAAAGGATTGACTTGAGTCAATGTAAGGATAAAAATTATTATTAACATAATTTTAAAACTTGACTCGGGGGTCGACCGGGGCAATGCCAAAGTTATAGATCAAGAGGGTTAACATGGGTTGACCCAAATCAACTTATGGGTAAAAGTAGTTAATATCATAGTTTTAACACCCAACTTGGGAGTCAAGTTGAAACAAGGTTCAGATCACATGTCGGGAGGGTCACCCCGGCTGACCAAAAAAAATAAAAATAATCAAAGCAACCTTGTTTTGATAAAAAAAAAAAAAAGTTTCAAAAAAGCCAAGGGTTTTCTTACCCATGTTTTATCCCGGATTGAACTGGGTTTTTAACTGAGTCAGGTCAAGTCAATCCTTCTTCTATTTTTTTTAACTCAGACTAATCCAAGCTCGGTTGATGGATTTGCATTATGAGCAATAGCCACCATTATTTTGCACCATGGATTTGCATATTGATTCCTTTCTTCTTCTTTTTTCAGTCCTTTTAACATTGCATTTATTTGGGATTAATCTTGATGATTTGTTTTCTATGTTTGTGCATGTGGATTGCGTGGTCGGATAAATATCTTATCGCTCGGTTGATGTTTAATTTTGCAAAATAAAATTAGAGCTTCAGGAACTGAATTTGAGCCTTCCAAAAATATCTGGTCCCTTTTTTTTTTGCTAATATCAAGGACTAATTTGCAAAGTCAGTGGAAGAGTTTATGTTTTTTTTCAGTCAATCAACTTTTTTAAGAAATAATCCATTCACATTTATTTTTTTTAATTTGACTTTTGATTTTTTTTTGCTTGGAATTGGAAGTTTTGCAATGTCGAGGAAAAATTTTGAGACTTGGTTGAAGCTCGGTTTTGCAAATAAAGCAAAAATTTGCTAACTTAGAACAATTAATTGTTAAGGGACCAAAATTAAAATTAAAACAAAAATGGGAATAGGGGTAAATGGCCAGGACAAATAGACTTACGCGTGTAACTTGCACGCTAGCTTTTAGGAAGCATCTGCCGAGTTTAGGCGGCACATGAGGTGTTACTCTGCTGTGAAACATTGGCTTCCCTAATGACTTTAGAATCATCTCACTGCAAGCTTCCTAGTGATCAAGATTGTGTCAAGGGAGGTGCGATTGTTGGGCTTTGATGATCTTTTTTTCTTCTCCTTCTTTTTTTTCTCTCTCTTCGAGGAAAAATGATTTTTTTAATTTTTGCCCTTAAATATTGAGTTTTTTTTATATAATTGTGCTTCATAATTTTATTTAATTTGCTTTCTCCATATTTATCCTAGGCTCACAACCAGGTTATAGATTTGACATGCTAACTTAAGTTGATTTAGGTTGATTTTTTCTTACTTTTTTTTCAACATTTGATTTGTTAAGAATTAAATTTTATTTTTTTATTTTACTTTGTATAGGATTTTCAAGTTATTATTCGTTATGGAATAATATCATGGAGTCCTTCTAAGAACATTGGGAGGATAAGAAAAAATATATATAATTGACAACCATAATTAACCTTGAAAATAAATAAAATAAAACTTTATATTTTAGTCTTTAATGAGTATTCATAACTCCTCTTACTACGATTAATCATTTTATATATTTTTCAATTATTTTATTAAACTCGAACATTATTTTGACATTTCTCAATTAAAAAACACTATAATACTGAAAAACACATCCATGATACTAGCTTTGTTTTTTATATCAAAAATGAACTTAGAATTTTACTAGCCGGTACCCATTAATAACCTGCTACGGGACAAGGCCAGAACAATCCTCCATCCCTAGTCAAATCACATCCCAGAAAGATTTGTACTTACTATATCTATTATAATAAATTAGGTCATCACAAATGACTTTTTGTTTATTTGATTTGACATATACATTTTGGTGTGATCATTTCATAATGATTTGAGGAGAGGCACATTCGTTGCTCCCTCCATACGCAATGATCATTGGAATGTGAAGATGAGCTCTTAATGATGAGTGATTCTGCATCTTATTAAATTGTACGCAGTGTCCATGATTGGCTCCCCCCCCGATTCATGCATTTTTTGATACATCACATGTAAGAACTCTTGGACTATATGCGATTTCCATAAATTAACGCCATTAAAATACTTTGATTGAAGAATAATAGTTAACATGGGATCTGAGAGAACATGCTGACCATTTATATTTTTTTTCCCATTTTCTTATTGATGTATTCTTCTATTATCCATCTTGTCGTTTGAATTCAGTGTCTAGTTTTTGGACGTGGCTATTTGACAGAATAAACTCAAGAATTTCCCTTCATTTTTATCCTCTCCAGGTTTCGATTTGATGGTGAGATTAATCTTCACTAACATTGACATAATTGTTGTCAATTTATGCCATCAAGTTATATTTTACACATGGGAGGTAAAATACATATGTAGGGTTTTTTCTTTTCTTAGACTGCATATGTAAGGTCTTGTTTGAATTTGTGAAGGTTATAATAATTGGTTCTATCAAGATTTTTTTTTTATTATAGGATTTTTATGAAATTATAAGCGGGCCCATTTGGTAGAGGAGGACATATGAGGAAAAACTGAAGATAGTGCGGGTAAATTCAGTGAAAGAGAATAGGCATGCTGTCCTATATAAACCGCTAGCTGCAAAAAGAGGCAGGAAGACAACATCGACCAACACAAGTCATCAAGAGAGAAAAGGAATATATATCTACCCTCTTACGTAATCTCTCTAGTTCCTTAATTTCCTCAATCACCTTCAAATTTTCTTTTTAAATCCTTGGCAGCATGAATCCATCTTCATCGAAAAGCAAAAGGAAGCAACCATAGCAAGTACAGCAGGAACCAGGTACTGGATTAAGGTTTCTTGGTGTTAGGAGAAGGCCATGGGGAAGATATGCAGCAGAGATAAGAGACCCTTCAACAAAAGAAAGGCATTGGCTAGGCACCTTTGACACTGCCGAGGAAGCTGCCTTGGCCTACGACAGAGCCGCTCGCTCCATGCGTGGTCCTCATTCTCGCACAAACTTTGTTTACTCTGACATGCCTGTTGATTCATCCGTTACCTCCATTATCTCCCCTAATGACCAGTAATCTCTACAGCAGCAACAACAACATCAACTCTAACAAAATAGCGACCATAATAACAACATGTCCTCATTATTCTTCAATGCCCGACCTTCCTCTCATGATCTTCAGCCGGACTCGAGTCCCATTTTCAACCAGGACCTCTCAATGCCATTTGTCAGACGGGTTTTCTTCAATGACTTCTGGTGGAGATTCTTGGTGCTACTCCAGCATTAGAACTGATAATCAACACCTACAACATGTTAATGATTACAATGTGCTTCCTCATGAGTTTCCTTTTGATATATCTCACGACTCGGGTTATAGTATGGGTCAGTGTGGTTTGACCGATTCATCATCTTCAAGGCTGATGGGTTTTGAGGACCAGACAGCAATGACTACTGGATTTGACTCAGTGGGGGTGGTAGTGGTTCTTATTTCGGGTTTGATTCTGGCGAATACGTTCATAGTCCACTTTTTAGCAGGATGCCGGTAGTTTCAGATATGGCACCAGATGTTTTTGATTTGAGCTCCTCTGCTTATTTCTTCTAACTAGCATGGAGTTGATTATTTGGCTTGCTTTCTTGATCCTGCTCATTGGTTACTGATAAGAAAAAGTCAAAGCAGTTGAATCTTTCACTCTCTACTATTTTGGTTTCTGGGTTTTACAGGTGCACTGGCTTTTTGTTCTCATGGTTTAGCATGACGTGGATCCTTTCTTGATCGATCAATGCCAGAGACTTGGTAATGAAGAAATGATAGCGATAGCACGAAGATTGTTTCTCCATTAATCCTGAAACAAAGAAACAATCAATTATCGGGTCTAGGGGTTCATGGAGTGTAAATGTAAGGATTAAGGAAATCACTTTGCGTTGTAGATTAAAAATTAAGGACTGCTCGTGGTCCAGAAATCAGTGATGAAGTAAGGCTTGGATTTAATGTGTTTCTCATATTTTAATTAAATTTTGGAGTGGAGTAATTAATCCGTCCCGAGACCCTTTGTTTTTGTTATGGCATTACAAAATTCACTGTCATGATCGAGACTGTAGCATTTTCTTTCTCTTTTTTTTTTCAATATACAGAGAATTTTAAAGGCTGGCCAATCGAGATTTTTTTCTTTTAAGTTGCTTTATTTTTCTTTAAAAGTAATTGCAATAACTAAACTTCATATTTACGAAATGCAGAATAGCTTTTTCTCGATTCGAACTAGCTAAATAACAGAAACATGTATATAAAACTCAACATGAACATGGGTATGAAAAATAAGCTTTCTGCAATCAATTTGGGCCTAGTAAAGTTTGCCCTTGTTAGTCCTGGGCTTTTTATAGCCCGGCTGCTGTATTTCGGCCTTGTGCCATTTTTCCACTAGTCTTGCGGCCCTATATAGTATTCAATTATTTAATACCAGTTTGATTTTATAATACTCCAAAACAAATAATTTTCAATTCAACCAAATTTCTAAACCCTAATGAAAAATATAACCCATCTACAAAATGTGATCATATTGAACATGTCAATTCTCAGGTTTTGATTATAAATTGTAAAATTGCAAACAAATGTTAATGTTCATGTCATGAGAGAATATGAGGCATAACACTTGGCATAACTATGTTTCATTTTTTATTATGTTTCATCCTCTCTGTTGCTTTTTCTAAGCAGATATTCTGGAACAAAATGTTCCTTGATTTGCAGACACAAAGGTGGTTGTGTTTGCACCCTTTTGCTTCTTCTTTTTTTTCCAAGACTTGTAAGATAATCTTTACATTTAAAGAATAGCAAGAGTAATGAGCCGAATCTCCTACCCTAGTATAGCTCATCAATTGGCGATAATAATAAGGTGAAGCTCAGATAAAATCAAGATAATCGAATTCAAATGAGCAATAATTGAATTAGGAATTTCTTCTATTAGGCTTAAGAAATTCTTATAGTTATAGGTTGAATTCAAAAGAGGATTTTTTGAAATGAAAGAATTGTGCATACACAAGAGAAAAAAATTATTAGAGTAATAATTGAATTAGAAAACTCTCTTTTTCCTCATTCACAATACTAGGTTCGTCAACCACCTAAAGACAATAACTAAACTATAAACTCCATCTCAGTAGTCAATAATCAAATCCCAATCAAACTAGGAGCATCATTAAATAAACTCAATTCAATAACCATGATTTTACCTTCTCTTTGAAACCACATCTCCCCCTAGAATCAAACCTTGTTCTAGATTTTTTCTAAGACCAAGCCCCATAAAAAATATTGAGAAACACCTATAAAAAACCTAAGATATACCTTAACAACAACCCCTACACAAAACTCCCTTTTCACCTAAGGATTTTATGGTTGTTTCCATAATTTTTGTTATTGTCTTTTTAGATCCAGATTCAAAACATGTCTAACACGCGTCATCATCTCACAAATATTTTATGTTTGCATATGATTTGGATGCTTTTCCATTGTTTCCTATAGTTGAGTCAGTTCTAGTAGCTTCATAATTAGTCAAAACCATTATCGAATGTCAACTTTAAAATCCTAAACATTATTTTTTAGCCTTGTTTGCATGTATTTAGATTTGATGAGTATGAGATTTGATATATTTTAAACAATATTTAGTTATGTTATTGATAAGGTGATTATATTAATGGTTTAGGGTTCAGAATATTTTCAAAGTATTATAATTTTATTCATATTTGTCTTATATACATATATTATAATAAAAATCCTATGAATTTGGATCCGTATGCTTGCGGTGCCACTAACAATACCCTTTTAAATTGCTTTTTTAATTATTCATTTAATTTCTTTCAAAGAGCAGAGTCACCTATGATGACAATATTGTTTTCAAAATTATATATATAAATATCTCAATCATTGTTTTAGGTCATTATGGTCATTTACTAGGCAAACTCTTATCATAAAAGTACATTAGGGTTCTTACATTAGGTATGATGCATAAGATGATTGTTATATTCTCTATTAAATAACCTACCATTTATCTATAACAAAAATTTGGCAGTAAAGCCTTTTTAGCCACTTAGAGGCATCACAAGAGCCGCTAGAAGGCTACGAGCGCATCCCACCCATTATAGCTTGGAAATATTTCATATTTATTAAAAGATCAAATTGCCCTCGACCAACTTGATAATAACAAAAAAAAACCGGGTTGAAAAGAAAAAAAAAACCCTATGGACGCAAGTTTTGAAAATTTTACCTTTAAGAGTAATCGAGTCATTTTACAATGCTTAAAAAAGTGAAAAGATAAAAAAGCCCCTAGATACTAGTTTTAAATTTTTTGCTTCTAAGGGTAAATTATTAATTAAAATGTTCTTTTAAAAATAAAAAAGATAATTTTATCCCTGGTCAATCTGGTAATTACCAATAGGTCTTATGAAAAGACCAAAATACCCCAACATTAAGACCATCAATTTGTTTAGAATGGAATATGGTAATTACACTATTATAGTTAATAGTGAAATATGTATAGGTGTACAATGAATTTCCTTTTAATTTTAGCTTTCTTTTAATGATAAAAGTTCACATTGCTTATCCTAAAACAAGAAAAAGAAAAAGGCTATTATGATTTGTCTAATGTGATTTTTCACAAGTGTATGAAATTGAATAAACAATAATAATGATGAAAAAGAGTGTTGAATTCATAAAATAAAGGTGGTCATTTTTTGTTTGGTTTGATTTTGAGTTAAAAAATCACCCGAATCATTTAACAAAAAAATAAGACCGAACTAGAAACTAGTTCAAACCAACCTGTTTTAGTTTGATTTATGGTTATATTAAACTAGTAAAACCTATATGTCATGACTTGCTTTTTACCCCTAATATTTCTATGTATATCTTCAGTCAAATTTAACTTTTAGTATTTTTTTTTATCATAATGATGATGATGATAAAAAAAAGACCAGGCCTGAGTTTACTCACTTAAAATAGTGATAATAAAAGATCTGACTGTTGAATCATGCTCAAAATTTTCCAAGTGATTTTGCAGGTAGTTTTTTTTGTTGGGAGTCATTATGTCGCTCATCAAACCATTGAATCTCTTAAAATTAGACCCAATTGTTGTTGTTTAGGTTTTTTATTTTTATTTTATATTTTACTGTTTTAACTTGAATTTTAATTTAATTTCCCTTATGCTTTCATGTTTTTGGGATTTTCCTACTAGAATAAGATTTTCTAGCCGAATTAAAAGTTTGACTTATTTAAAGGTCTTGTAAATCTCTAAAGAGTAAGACTTCATTAACCTTATTTTTAGATAAATAAATTACAAATTTAGGGTTCACATTTACCACCTTTTTTGCTCTTCAGATTTTATGTGTTTTTTGTGTTGTTCTTGTCCTTATATGTTTCGTCTGCATCACTCGCCCTGTTTTACCTAATTACCATAGTTATTTATAGACCTTGGTCATGTCAGCTTACCTTGTGGATTGTGGAGAATGATATTGCATATACGTTGTGAGTGAAGTTTCAGGTACCTCATGGTAAGTGAAGTAATGATAAAGAGTGGTCTAATGGTGAGTGGAGAAAAATAAATACCTTTGATGGAGAGGTTGGTGCTCGTCATTGGTTTGCAATACTTATTATGTCATTGGTAAAGATAGGGGTGAAGTTAAGATAATTTTTTAAGAGGGCAAAACTAATATAACAAGATATAATTTTTTTTCTAATCTACCATTCATAAACTGTAAACATAAAAACACTGCATGATTTAGTTTCATATAAAGAAAAATGTAGAATGGTACAAAATTTAATACATACAAGATAAGTAATGTAATAACTTACCACGAACATATAACAACCTTTGTACGAGCTAAGAGCAATACCAAATTGAATTAAAGCTATTAAATTAACTTTTTCTTCATAATAGATCCACCACTTTAATTTTGTTGGTATTCATACCTATCAAATATGTTAGACAAAATTTATTAGAAACATTAGCTAGAACGAAACATTATTTTTGTTTGGTAAATTTTTTTGAAATAAAGTACAATAAAAAAAATAATAAACAAAGTTTCTTACATTATTTTAATTGTGCTCATCATTTTTTTATAGAATAGAAATCATTGATTATCATATTTATTGAGAATCTTTCAACAATGTCTTTTTTAACATAAACAATCAAATAATATACAAGAAAATCATCCTTCACTCGATTGTGAAGTCTTGTTTTAACAATCTTCATTATTGAAAAAGCTCGTTTAGTAATTGTCGTCAAAACAAAAAGAGTCAAAATAAGCCAAATCAATATGTTAATTAATGGATAAATTATTGATTTTCCAGTTTTTACCAATCCTTGGCAAATCAACAATCAATGAAAATTTTTTTAACTCCAGATGATTGGGCACATCAAGCTCATAATGTTACAATTAGAATCTTAACTGATTTTTTTATTGGTCGGAAAATTCCTCAGGATAAGACTTATCAACAAGCCAACATATATCTTTAACATTGAATAATATATAGGTATTTTTTTATCCAAAGTTGCGCTAAACATAAAAAGCTCGGTTGCCTACTCACTAAATCTATTATTTAGCTCTTGTAATTATTGATTAATGGTAGCTGTAAATATATCTACTCGGTAGTGTTGCTAAAGTATTACTAATTTTTTTTCCCAGTAAGATTGTCTCACATTAAAAGAAACAAGCTTTCATATTAGGAACTTCAATGTTTTGATGCTTATAAAATGATTAAACTTCTTATAAAAGAGTTTCTCAATTATCATCTCTTAACTTTTGAATCAATATCTTTGTGGTAGACACCAAATGCATAACATTTAAAATACTTGAGATTTTTGTTGTAAGGGTTAACAAAGCATATCAATAATTCTCATAACATTCTTCATTATATATAAGATGAATACAAAATCAAATGCCATTAACAGCTTAACTGCAAAAGCTGTATCACCATATTGAGAATAAGTAAATCCATCTAAAGTAATTTTCTCAAGAACCAAGCAAGTTGCCCTATATAATTTTATCAATCTGGAAATTGATTTGAAATGTGAACTCCATCTACAATCTTTGGGTTGCTACAAACCATCTATTTAATTAGCTCATTTACTTGTTTCAATCTCATCAATAATAATTAAATGTTAAATTTTAGCTACTTGAAAAGCCTCCAAATCATTTTCGCGTTTACAAAAAGCACTAGCAATATTGATAATAAAAATCAAATTCTGAAAAAAAAAGTGTGAACATCATATACTTCTCTAGCTGCAACAACTAAAGCCAATTGTAATTGATGGACTAAGCAATGTATATAATATGTATAAAGAGCAATATTTAATGAATAAAGCTTGCAATCTATTCCACTCTCCACATATATTACTAGCACCATTAAACTCTTAACCTCTAATAATTTGAATATGAAGATTATAATGAGATAAAATAAAAGAAATCTTTTCCTTAAGAGTTAAAAGAATTGTATATTTAACATGCATTATATCTAAAAAATATTCTTGTATAAATTCATTTCTATTAAAAAAACCTAATAACAATTGTTATTTGCTCTCTTCTAGACTCATCTAGAGCTTCATCAACAATCAAACAAAATTTTGCATAACCAATCTCACGATGAATTGAAGGTTGAACATTTCTACTAAAGACATGTAAAATTTCCTTTTGAATTTGATGTTATGTGTTTTAGCATTTTATGAAGCATTATCCAAAATAAGAGCATCTACTTATTCATCGCGTAATGCTAAGAGTTCCATCATTTCAAGAAAATTGCCTCAATTTTTTTTGGTTGTTCATCATGTCCACTAAATGTACATGCTTAAAATGTAAGCCAACAAACAATATCTATTGAGGCTTTAAATTTGTTGAAAAGTTTGCCTCCCAACCACTTTCTTGATATGACAAATGATTTTTCAAATTCTCTAAGCATCTAACAACAAATCTATAAGCTGAATTTGAACATTTTCCTATATGAGTAAAAAAAAAAACACATTATTCCTCGTCATTAGCTTTCTTCCAACAATTAAATTCTCTAACAATAAATGTGTCTTATCCTTGTTTTCCAGTTGGTTTACTTGCAAATAAATAGCAGGGAAAACAAAATGCAACATTTTTCTCCGAATATTCAAGTTAGGAAACACTTTTAAACTAATGAGACTGAAATTGATGAGGATGTTTTCTACTAGTCGGCAGATATTCAAACATCAAAGGTTGATATAGCCCTAAATTAATGTATTCCCTTCGAATTTCATCTTGTTGGTTAATTAAGTATTCCTAAATTTAAGGTCAATTACCTAGATCTCGAATTAAATAAGCAATATCAATATTTTTATGTCTAGTTCTTACAATTCTAGTGGGAGACTGCTCAATAATCAATGCATGTTCTTCGCAAATTAAAGTATGTTGGGGCAACTCAACTACTAATTCAACATTACAAACTGGAGTTGGTTCATTAGGTTAAGAGTTATCACTATTTTTCTTTTTTTATACATATAAAAAAAGAATCAATTCCTTTTTGTTTTGTTCATGGTTCAACTTGAAATCAAAACATATGAAATAGGCAAACCTTAATTAAGAGAATTCAAGAACTAAAACTAGGAACAACAATAAAGATTAAGACCATAAATTGATTAAATGAGTATTCTTAATTTCATTAAAATTCACAAAACTCAATTAAAATTCAAAATTGATAACAACCAACTTAAGTGTAAAAACAAAATAGAATGCCAATAAAACAACACAAGCAAGAAGAGATAGTGAAAACATGAAAAAAAGATTTTTGAGTTTGGATTACCTTGTTTTGATGGAAAAAAGAGTGAGGCAAATAGTTTTTCGTATGAGATATGTATATATATAGAGAGAGTATAGTGGCTAGGTCTTTTATTTTTTTATTAATTATTTTTTTTACTAACATATATTTTTAAACAAGGTTACAATAAAAATACTCCAACCTTGTAGGGGCCTAACCCTTAGTTCTACCACCGGGTAAACATGTTGGTTATTCTACTCTACACATAAAATTTATATGCACAGAGGTGTACATTAATGAATGGTATATAACGCTAGTTTAACTTCTCAGAAACTTGAAAATACATTGAGGTATGTGCTTGAGTAGGGGTAGAAAAATAAAAGAAGACCAATCTAATTGGGTTGGTCTTGTCCAAGAACAAACAAATTTTTTTAAAAAAGAAAATTTTGCAATTTTAATTAGAAATGGTGTGTACAATATGTTGGAAATTGGTGTGAGATAGAAATATGGTCTTTTGGTTCACATTGTGCAAAAACAAAATTCAATTTTGTCTTTATAAAAGAAACTTGGTATGTTTCTTCATCTCATTACTAGAAAAAAAATTAGAGATTTCAAGTACTTTTCAAAATTTCCTCACAAACATTTCAAATCTCAAGTTCGTTATATCTCGTGTTTTTATTACTATTTCATCATATTCCTGTCAAACGTATTTGGTCTATAGCAACTTATATTTGAATGAAATTCAATATTGAATTTTAAAGAACAAATAATTTATTAATTAGATATGCAATACTTTTATAATGTTGCACATATTAGTTAAAATTAGAGATGATCATGGATATTCATTGGTCGGATTCTACTATAATTATATCATGTTCATTATTTATTAGATAATAAATTTAGATATTTATATTATATTTATTTTTAGTGTATTCATTTTTTATGTACTATTAATTATTCAACATAAAATAAAAAAATAATATATACTAAATGATGGGATTATAAATATTATACATGTGTGTGTATTGTGTCGATACATTTTAAGTTGAGTTTGTGAAATAAAATAATTATTTTAAAAAACCCATCTAATTAAGTTAGTTTGGATTAATATCAATCAAAATTGAAAGAAATTATTATTTATAGTTAAAATGGTTACATTTGCCAAACCAAATTATAACTGTTCCACGTAATAAAAGGAATATTTATTGACTTGTCCTTGAATGATAAACAGATGAGATGGATTAAACGGTAGACTTCGATCATGAGTGGAATCTCTAGACAACGCCAACTCTAAAATGGCTAGTTAGAAGTGTAACACTAAAACTATAGTCGTTAGAAGAACTCACGTGTAGTTTTGTCTTCCTGGGCTGGTTTATAGAACCCCAGACAGACACCCGGTTAAAAAGTATTCTTATCCAACGGCCCAGCATGATAAACCCAAAATCTCCCAACTCCTAATTAAGAGCCATAGACTCCTATGACCCTACCTAACGCTCTATCTCTCTCTTCTTCCACGTGTTCCTCCTCTCCAGTACACCTAGTACTCCGAAATCCACACTCAACCGATTCTAATCATTCCACCTGTTACCCTTTCTTTCTCACAGCCCTAATCGCCACCGTTAAACCAGGATACCGCTCACAAATCCAACGGTATGCCGATCTCACAATTTTACTGCGCACTTTGATATCACCCTTCAGTCATCATCATGCGTATGTAAACTATCCACGTGTCCAATGCCCCACGTTTTCAAATTCCATCACCATCACTCATTTCTTGTGTGTGTCTCGCTCTGACATCAAACGAGTAAAAAAGCATATGTTTTCATTTCCTCATGTCAGAAAACTCGAAAAATTAAAAAATATCACTCACTCTCTCTCTCACTCAGACCTATCGTCTTTCAATTAACCGGAACCCTAACTCGATCCACCGGCAAATTAGAGATCCCGGTGAGTTATAAACTCTCCGGCAACTATTAATTTTCTGTTTCTCTTACTTTGCTTGAGTTTAATTAGGTTTTTGAAGAGTGGAAGAGGAAGTTAATTATTTTTCTTAGAGGTCTTGTTGGAAAAGTAGATGAGCGTACGATTGGGGAAGAGTTAACGGCAAGGATTTCGTCTCCGAATGGAGGGAGGTAGCGTCTCTAGACTTACTTACTCTGGTACTGTTCATTTCCTACTTTTTTTTACTAGTAATAATACAAGCAGATAAGGTTGGAGACTATTTTTTTCTTTAATTTAGTTGCTAATAGTTTTGAAAGCTTAAAAGACCAAGTCTTTTTGTTTTTGGCTTATGAATAATTGGTAATTAGTGCAAAGAAGCTGTTAACATATACTGTTAAAGTAATTAAAGGCTTGAACTAGGGTTTTGTGGAATTCAGTTGCATTCATAAGTTCAGCTGGATTGATTTAGAGAAGAAAAGAAGTTTCTTTTAGATGTTGACGTGGAGTGGAGATTTAACTTGTTTTAAATTCGTAAGATTTTTTTTAGGGCTTAACTGGTGCAGCCTGTTATGAAAGTTTAGGTGACATGCATATATATATATATATATAACAGAAAAAAGGAGCAGCAGTTACCCCAAATTACAACACCTATAATACAACTGACATGGCTATCGGCTAGACAAGTAAAAGATAAAACTTTTTTCTTGAAGTTTATTCGAATCTAATATAAATCAAATTTTTAATGCTTACTGAGTCATATAAGTCCAAATTTTTCCATGAAAATCTGCCCAAATTTTTATTTCTAAGCAAGAAAATTGCATCTTTGTTGTTTATAATGTAAGAACAATTTCTCTCGAAAGTATCTTGTCTCTGTAAATTCCAAATTTATATGTATTTAAACTTGGAAATCTGTTTTATTAATAAAGTAAATACGGTCGCCCTGTGGGTTTTTTTTTTCCCTGTTGAAGGGTGATGGTGATATGATATTGAATGGCATGTTTCTGATATTGTTTTCACTTGTAATTTATTTTTTTTAGTTTCATGGGATTCAGGTGGTAAGAACACCTAGTAAGACAGTTAAAGGCAAAAAAACCCTTTGTTTCCTAGTGATTTAAGCTGTTAAAATAGTACTTTCATCGTCCATATGCTCATCTTACAAGATACTGTGAACTATAATGCTTCTTCCTAGGCCACTTGCATCAACTATCTACTTCTACTGTATAACCATGACAATGCATTGGCTGTAAGGTGCCACACAGGATATCTATGAGGCATGCTAGAGGAATCACTCCACATAAGTAGCGCAATTAATGGGAAGGTTGGAGAAATAGAATGGTGATGTTGTAGTGGCGGGTGTTGATATTTCACACTTTCTGCTAAAAGGTTGTAGAGCAACATGCCATGTTGGGTTAACTATTAAGTCATGACTATTAATTATAAAAATTCTGAGCTTGTGTGTCCTGCTTTTAATCCCTGTAAGATGACATTTTGAATTTGTTATCCTTTGATTGTTGTATTTCTTGTTGTGTTGATATACAGCACGGTGTTTTTCTAACATGGATATGTGGCCTTTGTACATCTGTAACTGCAATTGACTGGTTTCTTCTCTGTCTCATTGTTTTAGGGATACACCCATGGATTATGATGACAATGATTTTCAAAGCCACAATCTTCATTTAGTGGGTGAAGGAAGCAACAAATTTCCTCCTGTTTTACAGCCATATGCTCTCCCCAAATTTGATTTTGATGACAGTCTTCATGGATCGTTAAGGTTTGATAGTTTGGTTGAGACTGAGGTTTTTCTTGGCATTGAAAATAACGAGGACAACCAGTGGATTGAAGATTACTCTCGTGGTACCAGTGGGATACAGTTTAGTTCAAGGGCGGCAGAGTCTTGCTCTATATCAAGGTGCAACAATGTTTGGTCTGAAGCTACTTCCTCAGAATCTGTGGAAATGTTATTAAAATCTGTTGGCCAGGAAGATAATACTCCTGTACAAACTAATTCTAGGGAATCAGATGCCTGTGATGAACTGGGTTGCATACTAAAGCACATGGAGCCCAGCTTGAAACAGGAAAACAATACACCACCTAAAGTGGAAGTTACAGCAAATTTACAGGTTAAATTTCTGCCAGGTGAGAATGTGGAAGATTTTTCCGTGTTAGATAATGATGCCGGAGGGCAGCAGCCTCTTGATGGTAGTTCTCAGGATCTTAAAGGTGACGTATCTGCTGATAGTGGTTTGGGACCTTCAGTTGACCCATCTGCCATTAGTATAGAGGCCAGACAACCTGTTATCGAAGGGAGTTTGTCAACTGATGGTGATTCTAATAATGTTAATCACAGGGGAGATGATGATTTAGTGAATGGATCTTTGGATGACAGGCTTCAGAAAGGTCCTGCTTCAGGGATGCAGGATGGTGCCTCTGTGCAAATAATTGCTACAGGAAATGATGAGCCAAATGTAAAAGATGGTCCGGATAATGTAAATGACACTTATGATGATAGTAAAGTTGTTCTGAAAACAGACACTGTTGAGAATCAGAAAAGGAAACCCATATTAAGTCAAGAGGGCCAAATGGAGGATGAGAATACTCACTCAAGCGCAGTGGAATCTATGGAAGAAGCGAACATCATTGAAATTAACTCGATTAATTTGGGGGAACCTTCTTGCATAATAGCAAAGGAGCATTCTTGCCTGCCAGAAGACCTAGTGACTAGTGATCAGTCCAGAGTGGATACAGTTGGGGGATCAATGATGGCTTTTGAAGATAATATGATTTTTGAGAGGCATGAAATTGAGGACTCGAATGGTTCTCAATTGGATAACAAGAACTTAGCTAACAAGTGTGAGGGATCTCATCTGTCTGTTGAAGGCAGTGAGCCTTCTGAAGTGAAAGTTGGTGGAACAAGCATGAGCGATATAGGTGGTTTTTCTAGTTTGGCAGCAGGGTGTTCTTCAACTGAAGTTATTGGAGAAACACATGCTGAGGGCCATGTTTCATCCTCCATACTTGCTGAATCATTGCAAATATGTGGGGAAAATATGGTTCCTGCTGATGGAAAGGATACCATAGAGCTTCCTTCTAGAAATGCTAGCCCTGAAAACGACTTGATTGCTTCAAGATTACAGTCAGATGCTGCTTCTGACAACAAATCAGGTATATGGTGAAATATTATCCATGTAATATTGCATTAAGCCTACGGAATTTATTTATTGCTAAAATCTTTGCTTCTCTTTCTGTTGCATTATCAGATGGCTGTAGAAATGCTAACATGGTAACCTGTGATGCAATGGATGATGTTTCAGCACCTTCTGGAGATGTCACTAGCATGGATGCGGTTATTGGTCACGAAGATGTCAAAATGTCACCTTTAAGTGGGATAAGTTCTAGTCCCATAGATAAAGAGAAAGAAATTGCAGACAAAATTTCTGTGGAGGCGGGTTTATCTGATCTGAAGACCTCTTCTCAAGTGATAGCTGGATTAGATCCTGTTTCTGTATCTGAAAAAGATGCTTCTTCTGGTGCTGCTAGACAGATGTTATGTGAGTCAGCTGAACAATCTCCATTAATGGTGGATGCTAGTAAAACAGAAGGACCTCAATCAGAAGTAAGTAACAAAGTCAGCATGAAGTGCACAAACGATATGGAAGTGTGTCCAGTTGTTGGTGACTCAACTGCAAACAAAGGAAATGATGCTGAAGTGCCAGAAAAAGAAAATGATGAAAAGGGATCATCCAAAGTTTTAGGTGAGCAATTGTAATTTAGATAATATGCATGTGAGAATTTAAGTATTTGGTTCTGTTTTATTCTTACCTTGCTGCACTTCCCAAATTGTTTGTGAGGATATGCAAATTCTGATCGTGTAGTTTGCTATATCATTTGGATATTTCTGAAGCTAGATGCCATCCACCAATTTTATGTATTTCTACCTCTATGAGCCCATGCTTAAAAAAAGAATATATCGTATATGGCGTTGTCTAATTATTTCTGATGACACTGTTTCCATGCATGGTTATCAATAACTGGTACCTAGAAGTATTATTTATACTTTGTTTCCTTCCCCCTTTTCTCATGGTCCTGATATAGATATCCTGATTTGATTAATCCAACTTTCTTATTCTGATAAGAACTCCTATGATTATGGCCATCCTTGCTGTAATATTTTTTTTATTATGCAGAACCTACCGTAAATAATAGTGAGATGCTGGGACCTATCTCATCGGAAAGGGAAGAGTGTCAGGTGGATACTAGTCTGAAAGGCCAGAAAGAAAATGAAGCTGCCATTATGTGTAGAGATAAAAGTGATGGGAAGATAGCTGTCCTGAGCACAAATGGTTGGCCGTTTATTTATTTCTTGTTATTTTAGTAATTTGTCATTCCTGCTTGCCAGCCTTGTCTGCGGCTCTTATTTTATTTAATGGAAAAAAATCATGGATGTCCCAGTATTTTTATACCTTTCAAACTTTGTTTTACCTGTTTTGCTAGATTGTGGAAGTTGTGCTGATGTTGGCAAGCCAACCAGTGGATCCCCTATTGTCATCAGAGCCGCTGGGGAATTTCAGAGTGAAAGTGACAAAGATGGAGCCAAATGCTCAGTGGAGCAGACATCTGTTGTTGATAGCAATGCCAGCAAAGCTTTGTCCTGTTCTCAGGATCCGAAACAAAATGATGCATCCAAAGATGAGAGGAGCTTCACTTTTGAGGTCAGTCCACTAGCAAATATGCCTCTGAAATCAGCTGACAATAAATGGCAGTCATTTTTCAACATACCAGCCACTAAAGTGTCACCGGTAAACTTTCGACATGCACATTCTTTACTACCTTCCCATTATAATCTGGCATTAAATCAACATTACCTTTTATGATCCTTATCAATTTGTTCTTTCTTTCTTTTCCTTTTTTTTTTGGCTCTTTTTGAAGATTGTGAATGCTTCTCCATCGGCATCTGGCGTGGTCCAGATAGATCCCAAGATTGCTCAAGACCCTTCTCATGGAAGTCCAAAGGTGTCTGATGTTGCCACTGTACGTACTGGTTCTAAAGGTACTTCTGAGCGTAAAACAAGACGATCATCTGGTAAGGCCTCGGGAAAGGAAAGTGCCAGAAAAGGAAATCCCACTAAAGAAACTGCTTCTGTGAGACTAGAGAAAGGGGAAAAAATGAGCAATGTCTCCCCGGGCCCTTCTGCGATATCACAACATGTGCAATCGAATGAGATGCAGTGCTATGGTCATGTGGATTCCAGTACTATGAAACCATTTGTTCTTGCACCATCCTCATCAAACCTTCCAGATTTGAATTCTTCTGTTTCTCCATCTTTGATGTTTCAACAACCCTTCACAGACTTGCAACAAGTGCAATTGCGTGCCCAGATCTTTGTTTATGGTGCTTTGATGTACGTCTTGCTATTTTTTTTCTTATAATATTGTTAGTACCAATTTATTGTCATGTATGGTCAGAGGTGGAAAAATTAATTTCACGGATGTGATTAAGGTGCTTCTGGATGTCTTGGGTGGCATTCATCAACTCCCAGCTCCTCCCATACCATAAGTGAGGAAAGAAATAGGAATAAAAAATCAAAGGAAAATACAATTACTGAACTGATTTTCATTTGTTTATTGGATGTAATGGGTGGCTTTTGAATTTACAGGATCCTTCTGCATGTTACAAAAAACTTCCTGTTTGATGATTATGATTTACCTAAATCTCACTTTAATTTTGTTTGAAATAATTGTTACAGTCAAGGAACAGCTCCAGATGAAGCATATATGATATCAGCATTTGGAGGATCTGGTTAGTGGCACTTTCCCTTGTTTTGCTGTATTTCTTGACTCTAAAAGAGAAAACACGTTTACCTTGACAATGTTCTTGTAGATGGTGGTAAAAGCATCTGGGAGAATGCTTTACGCTTGTCTATAGAACGGCTTCATGGTCAAAAACCTCATCTCACTACTCTGGAGACCCCTTTGCTGTCACGTCCTGGTATCCCTGGTATCCCTCTGATTTCAAGCTGTTTAATCTTGCTTTAGATTTGGTTGAGTTCTAAGCATGGCAGAAATGAGATATGTAGGTGCCAGAGCTCCTGATCAAGCAATTAAACAGAGTAATGTTCAAAGTAAAGTAATCTCTTCACCAATTGGTCGAACCAGCATGGGCACTCCTACGATTGTGAACCCCATGTTGCCCCTTTCTTCACCGCTCTGGAGTGTACCTAATCCCTCCAGTGACACATTTCAATCAAGCAGCATGCCAAGGGGTCCATTTATGGATCATCAGCGAGCCCTTTCTCCTTTGCATCTTCATCAAACTCCACAGATAAGAAATTTTGCTGGTAACCCGTGGATATCTCAATCACCCTTTTGTGGTCCCTGGGTTACTTCTCCGCAGACACTTGCACTTGATACAAGTGGTTGTTTTTCTGCACAATTGCCTATTACAGAACCAGTTCAATTGACACCTGTAAAAGACTTGTCCAAGCCAATTACCTCCGGTGCAAAACATGTTTCCCCTGGTCCTGTGGTTCAGAGTGGGACTTCTGCCAGTGTTTTCACTGGGAATTTTCCTGTTCCAGATGCAAAAAAGGTTACAGCATCATCTAGTCAACCTCTTACTGATCCAAAGCCTAGAAAAAGAAAAAAGGCTTCAGTTTCTGAGAGTCCTAGCCAGAATATTTTGCATATTCAGCCACAAACAGAATCAGTTCCTGGTCCTGTTACGAGTTATACATCAACTTCTATAGCCATGACAACCCCTATTGTCTTTGTTTCTAAATCTCCTACAGAGAAATTTGTTACTTCTGTATCTCCAACTCCTACTGATATTAGAAAACAGGATCAAAATGCAGAACAAAGGAATATTTTGTCAGAGGAGACCCTTGATAAAGTAAAGGCTGCGAGGGTGCAGGCAGAGGATGCCGCTAATCTTGCTGCTGCTGCTGTTAGTCAAAGACAGGAAATATGGAATCAGTTAGATAAGCAGAGAAATTCTGGGTTATCACCAGATGTTGAAACCAAACTAGCTTCTGCAGCTGTTGCAATAGCAGCAGCAGCTTCTGTTGCTAAAGCAGCAGCTGCAGCTGCCAATGTTGCATCTAATGCTGCACTGCAAGCAAAACTGATGGCTGACGAAGCAGTAGTTTCTGTTGGTTACAGCAATCCCAGTCAAGGCAATGCAATTTCTGTTTCTAAAGGCATGGAGAGTTTGGGAAGGACCACTCCTGATTTTGTCCTGAAGGGTGATGATGGGACAAACAGTTCCAGTTCAATCCTTGTTGCTGCAAGGGAGGCTGCTAGACGAAGAGTTGAAGCAGCTTCTGCTGCTGCAATAAGAGCTGAGAATATGGATGCTATTGTTAAGGCTGCTGAGCTGGCTGCAGAAGCTGTGTCCCAAGCTGGGAAGATAGTTTCTATGGGCGATCCTCTGTCACTGAATGAGCTAGTAGCTGCAGGTCCAGAGGGCTATTGGGAAGTGGCCCAAATAAACAATGATCTGGGCTCTAAATCAAATGATATAGGTAGAAAAACTATCAACATAAATACTGTTGGAGAAGGACCAGAAACTTCTCCTGTGCTGGGTAAGAAAGAGACACGGGTCAATAACTATGGGAAACCACCTGCTCCAACAGAGGGGTCCACTGTGGACCACGCAAGATTGGTAGATGGTTTCTCAAATTCTGGGGCAACCACTTTGAAGGATGCTAAAGGACAAAAGGGTTACAAGGTGTCTGAATCTGAGGATGGTTCGAGATCTTTGGGAACTACAGTAGACTATAATTGTATCAAGGAAGGGTCCCATGTAGAGGTTTGAAATTGCCATCTTTCCTTGAGTTCTATTAGTAGAAGTGTAAAGCTTTAATTTATACAGCTTGTTTATGTTTTCACCTTTCCTTTGTAGTCTATTGTTGAGTCTGTTCTGATATTGATGTTTGCTTGTGTTAGATGATTTTGTGTTCCTTGTTATGTTTCTTTGAGGTTTGTTTGCCTTGGGTCTTTGTTAACATGCTGTATTGTTTGCTTTCCCAGGTTTTCAAAGATGGGAACGGATATAAAGCAGCCTGGTTCTCAGCCAAAGTGATGGATTTAAAAGATGGGAAAGCATATGTGAGTTATACTGACCTTTCATCAGCTGAAGGTGAGTCATTGTTTTTATTATCAATCTATGGATTAGGAATTGGTAGATTGTTGATGCTTCCGAATCCAGAAAACTTGGTGAAACTTTGTGCTCATTTTCTATTTGCTGCATGTACCTTTTGGCTTATGTATGATAGCTTGAAGAATGAAAGATGTGGCTTGTATGTATGTGTTGCCGCAACTTCTGATGGGTGCACAGTTGCCTTAATATTTTTGGCTATGGAGCTAATTTTGTGAATGTTCTTACCTCTGGTTATTTTAATGTGTAAAGATCTGTATGAACAATGATGAACATACCAGGAGTTATAGGATAACTGAAATGGGGGGTATTTTGATGCACAAGATAGGATCTATAGCAGTGTCGTGTTCAACAGTGTCAAGCAGGTGTTGTTAATCCCCTGTACATACATAACCATGTGATCAGAGAGAATTTTCTTGTTGAATTCTATTGTTGGCTTCCTGCTCATCACATCACAGCCACTGGAAAGTAACTTGTTGGAAGAAGAGAATAATTGAAGCATTGGTATTTTTGCACCCATGCATTGATGTCAATTTATCATACTTTATTTTTTTGAATATGTCCTGCAGGCTCAGAGAAGCTAAAGGAGTGGGTGGCACTTAAAGGTGAAGGAGATGAAGCACCAAAAATACGAATTGCTCGCCCTGTAACTGCCATGCCATTTGAAGGAACAAGGAAGAGACGGCGAGCTGCCATGGTGGACTATGTTTGGTCTGTTGGTGACAAAGTGGATGCATGGATACAAGATAGGTATGTTTCTATGCATGGATACAAGAGGGTGGTACTGACTTTTGACAGGAAATTTCAAAACACACACGCACACACATATAAAGCCAAATATGTTTGATGTAGAAAAGATGAACAAAATCACCAAATCAAAAGAGTTGATGTAGAATAGAAATCAAAATCTCCAACAAGAGAGACACTCAATCTTGAAGGGATTTAATCAAGAAAGACTCAATCTTGGAGAAAATTCAAGTCTTTTTTTAATCAATAATAATTTGTAAAAACTGAATGTCTGCCTAGGGTGCTTATTTATGGGCACCCAATAATAATAGGAAACATAAAGAAACTAGAATGTTAGAATTAAACTTAACTTTTTCTAAAAGTAGACTAAAAAAATCTACTACATGGGCCTGTGTGAATGTTTCTGATACAAAATTGCAGGAGAAAAACATAGAGAATATCTCACAACTGGATTCCATTCTGATTGGTGAATAACTAAGTTTTGAGCCCTATACATGTCCAGGTGCTATTGTATCGTGCAATTAATCTCTTCAATCAATTTTAATTAAAAATTTTATGTATGTTTTCCTTATGCTAAACTTCTATTTTTTTTTATGTATTATAAATAGCAAAAACTGAAAGACATTTTAGCTTGAAACATCTCCCTCAGTGGGAAAAAAAAAAACACTTTTCAGCAAGATTATATTCGGATAGCAAATTCTCCTGTTAACTTTTGAAGAGAATATCAGTGTATAAAAGGTGGAGTCCATGCCTTGTCTTTTGTAAGGGTTGTGAATGACGAATCATCATTCCCTCTGTTGACTTAACTGAAAGCTTCGCTTCTATTCTCATGGTCTTCCCTCTATTGTCCTCTAATGAATATATTTCCCATCTTTTGTGCTGTGAGGGCATGCTGGTGACATGTTTTGCATCAGTTGTTCTGACTATTGTGCCATTTTTCAGTCCGCCCATATAGTTTATACTGTTGCAACAGTGGTTTGGCACTTTTTAGATCATTCTACTTGTATTTTCTGTTTTGATATGTGAGATATTCTTCAGCTTTCTCTATTTTATTTTTCAGCTGGTGGGAAGGAGTGGTCACTGAAAGGAGCAAGAAAGATGAAACCATGCTAACAGTCAATTTTCCAGGTATGGACGATTGGTGGTGTAGTTGAATGAATAAACCACATGTTTGTATGCTTTTCTGCTATTGGATTTAGAGTTAGCATTTCACATGAATCTGTGTCACTCTGCTTCCAGTTCAAGGAGAAACATCAGTGGTTAAAGCATGGCATCTACGCCCTTCTCTCCTTTGGGAAGATGAGGAATGGGTTGAATGGTCTGGTTCAAGAGCAGGCACTCACTCTACCAATGGGGTACATTCATTTGATATCTCACTGGGTAATGACCTGAAGATTTTCATTTCTTGCTTGCACTGACACAAATTTGATGTTTCAGGGTGATACACCACAAGAAAAACGACCAAGGGTGCGGGGCCCTGTGGTGGACGCCAAAGGGAAGGATAAGTTGCCGAAAGGTTTGGATTCTGTGGAAACTGATAAACCTGATGAACCTACATTACTGGATTTAGCTGCTCATGAAAAATTGTTCAATATTGGGAAGAGTATGAAAGATGGGAATAGACCGGATGCACTCAGAATGGCACGGACTGGGTTGCAGAAGGAAGGATCAAGAGTGATCTTTGGTGTACCGAAGCCTGGAAAAAAAAGAAAGTTTATGGAAGTGAGCAAGCATTATGTTGCAGATCGGAGCAGCAAAAGCAATGAAGTAAATGATCCAGATAAGTTTGCTAAATATTTGATGCCTCAGGGATCTGGACCCCGTGGATGGAAGAATACTTTAAAAACTGAATCACTTGAAAAACGAACAGCTGCATCAAAGCCCAAGGTTCTCAAGTCAGGAAAGCCACAGAATGTTTCTGGTAGAACAATTGTTCAGAAGGACAACTCATTGACTACTGCAGTTTCTGCTTCTGATGGTGCTGCTACAGATCATGTCGCAAAGAACAAGGCTTCTACAAGCCATGTTGAAAATACATCTGAAAAACATGCCTTGACTGACTTTCAGCCCTTATCTAGCTCTGTGGGAGGAGCAGAGGGTCAAATATTCTCATCCTCTTCTCTTTCTTCAGATACACTTTCCTCTAAGAAAATGTCCACAACCACATCAAATGCTAAACCTCCACGGGGAAGTAAAGGAAAACTTGCTCCTGCTGATGGAAAGTCTGGTAGAATTGAGGAGGACAAAGTTCTCATTGGCAGTTCTTCAAAATCAACCTCTGATGTTGCTGAGCCCCGGAGGTCTAATCGTAGAATTCAGCCTACATCAAGAGTAAGTTTTAGAGCTCTTACTTCATATCCTAATTCTTTATTCTCCTCCCTGGACCTGCTTCTGGGAGGGTAGTACTGGGTAATGGCCTTCATTGATTTTGAACCATTTGATGTAGTAGTATGCACCTTAGTTTGTTGCATCAAATCAATTTTTTCATGTGGTTGTTAACATTCTCCCATCCATACAAAGCAGCCTGGTTTCTTCCTCACCCCCTTTCCTAGGGGCCAATAGCCATGTGGAAAATGTAGCTTCCTTTTGACAATCCCATGTTTATAAGAGGATTTCTACTCACCCTTGCATATTATAGCAAGTCCACAATGTCCAGAGGCTCTTGGAGCATCTCTTTCTGGAAGATGTGTTTCTCTACTTTGTATTTGTTCAGTGAACACTTTCCAGTCCTAAAAAGAGGTGTAACAAATAAAAATTGAGTTGTGGATAGAATTCAAAGATGGTCTTTACCTCATTACAAATTTCCCTTGAGTTGTGCTTATTGCTGGTGGAAGTGGAACCATATGCTTATTCCAGTTAATTTTATAAATGGTCCTTGAATGGTGAATTTCAAGATGAGAAATTTGAAGAAAGTTCTTTAAGATTGTTGGGTTTCCATCTATTGCCATTTTCTTAGGATCTTCTCTGTAACAGTTCCACGTGGTATCAGTCTTGGCTTTTCAACATGGAGAACCTTTCTGCTCTTATTATCCTTTTCGCGGCACTTGTTTCTCAAGTAGATTAACGTCTTCATGCCTTTGAATTCATATACTGACAAGCTTATTTATCAATCTTCTTGTTCACAGCTATTAGAAGGGCTACAAAGCTCCTTGATGGTCACAAAAATTCCATCTGTATCACATGACAGAAGTCAGAAAAATAGGACTGCAGCTAGAGGTAACATCTCCTTGCAGAATTCACTGGGTATTTTAGGCTTCTATGTGCATTTGTACGTGATTGAAAAATCATAAATTGTTGCAGGGAATAACCATGGTTGAGAGGAGAGAACTCTTGCAATGATGAGATCCAGTGCAAAGAAGCTCAATGGTCGCCGGAAAACACACCAAGAGTAGTTGTTGTGTATATTTATAATAGAGGAGTTAGCTAGGAATGGGAATTCTGCTTCCTTGGGTATAATGACATGTAGTGGGTAGGTGTTCATATCAATTCTAGTTTATTTGCAATGATGATTTGATCTCCTAGCATTTGCTATAAGGGTTGTATATGGAAAATCTCCATGTAGTTTGGCTTGAAATTGCGGGAAACTTTACTAATCAATCTCATGTATACCTTTTGAATTCCCTTTTTAGGTGATCAATGTTCGGTGGGGATGGTCATTTTCACAATCAATAAGCTTTAGTTTCCTGTATGGAATTTACTATTAAATTTTAGCGAGGGAGACTGATTGAACTGCTAGAGGTCCCTAGTAACTAGTTGACTCTATTGCATCGATCGATGGCGACTTAAGCTGCCACATGCCTTGTAAAAGATCATGGTTATCGACCTGATACATGCATGCATCAAGTGGATTCTACTTCTATTGATTCTCGAACTTCGTGAAATTTTCCTTAAAGTTCTGTAACATCCAAGAGCTAGTGATTATTACTTGCAGATCTAATGTATGATCTCATCTCCATAACCTGTCTCTCAGTGTGAGCAAGCAAAACTTGCAGAATCAATGACATGCTGCGAGGCTATAGGATAACATTCTGCAGAAAGGCATCAAAACCTTGGTGTAGAAAGTCTTGTGAGAGATGGGTTCGCTATATAGGAATTTACTAGATCAACCCTTCTTTTGGTATGTTCGCTCTCTTCAAGTGGTCACATGGGTTTTAACTTGTTCCTCGAAGTATAACTAATCGTAGAGCCACCCATTTAACGGGTGGTTCGTTGTAATATTGTATTTATTTTAAAATGTCTCTTAAGTAATTTACTAATTATTAACTTCACAATCAAACTTGCTGAATGCATGTTGTATATTTGTATTTCTTTCTTCTTTTTTTTTACAAGGTGAGAAATTAATTGATTGCACCGCCAGCAAAAATAAAATTATTGCAATAACATCGCTCCTTGTAGATTTTCCATTTTTTTTATGGCAACTGTGTAATGTGCACTTGAAACAGAGGCGGCTTGTGTTGATCAAAATCAACAATCGGATGGCAAAATAGCGGCGATATTTTTCCCCTCATTTGCACGTCCTTGAGCTTTTCCTTTCGCATTGCAAAAATACTGCAGTGGCAAACAATTTCACAGAATCCCACTGCCAGTTTCATCTAAAACGGGTGAGGAGAAACTAAGAACATGATGACACAATAAAGTCAGACTTGGTTGATGCAACCAAACAAGTTCCATTGACTTCGACATACCTGCAAACAGGTTTCCCTAGCAAAACTATCTATGAACAATTGCAGCTCATTGAAGTTCCCTGTCTCCTGTACATAAACCCAGTTCATTCGCTGATCCAATCACCGTTACTGAACAGAAAAGGAAAGTAGATACTAAATTCAAGAAGGCTTAAATTATGATGCCGCAATGAATTTTTTTTTTTTTTTTTTTGTGCCAGCATGAAATGGTGACATGCTCGGAAGATGAAATGTCGGAGGCATAAATTTGTGCCTGCTATTAACCAGGAGTTGCCTTCATTTGTACCTTTAGTCAGGAAAATTTTCACCGTCCTTGTTCTCTCTTAAAGATAATGGTTCTTCTATGCTTCTCTTCTTCAATCTCTGGAGGCTTTTGTCACCTTGATTCTCCCCAACATACTTGGAATCAACATTTTCCTTCAAGTTCATATGAATTCTATCTGACAGTAGATCCTCGCCCTTTCTGTTTTCATCATCCGTAAATGGCTTCTCACAGATACAAGATGGATATTCATGAAAGTCACCTCGTCCAGGCCTCACCTCATCGGGTTCTCCCATAAATCCTCTCTGGCTTGCTTTCACCTTTTTGGCAAATGTATCCCAGTCCATCCGATCCCTTGCCTTGAACAATGCACTGAGCTTCTTTGCATTCGGTCTGATGGTCCTCTTATGCCCAGCATATCTCCTAGGATCCATTATATAAGAGAAACAAAAATTAGTGCAGAGAAAAGGTATGTAAAAAAGAGAATAGTGAATTATATAACAGTAAATTCTACAAAAAAATAATGTAATAAATGAAATGGCATGGATTATTACAAGCAAGATTTTTCACATTTTGGAATTGGATTTCTATCATGTGGGGGAATAATAATTATGGAAGGAATAATTAATAATGCACGAATCATAAAAGGCGCATCATATAGTAAACAAATATTAGTAAATGT
>Ga0325411_1001108_pt1 | contig 29617 bp, 22 predicted proteins | sample PopdelMetagenome_13_FD_206181 | JGI IMG/M metagenome (GOLD analysis project Ga0325411, IMG submission 206181) | Populus deltoides microbial communities from Bellville, Georgia, United States - Xylem-PdIQD-R4 | ecosystem: Host-associated > Plants > Phyllosphere > Stem > Wood/Secondary xylem...
TTTTGGATTAAATAAAAATCTTATTAATAATAATAATAAAAAAATTATCCCTATATATAATATAACAAAAATAACAGCCTTCGTGTCAAATTTTTTTTCAAATCTCTTTCTTTTCCTTCTGTCCCTTCTCTCCCTTCCCTTCTCATTTAGGGTTCCGTAACCAATAAAAGTCAATATGCATTGTACATGCTTACTGTATACTATAGAAGTATTATATTAAAGTTAAAGATTTTTTTTTAAAAAATATTTTAATTTATTTAGAGATATTTAAGATTACGATAGAAAATATTTTTTTATTATTAAGTTCATGTTTGATTAATAATTTTTAGTCTTTAAATGTTTTAATGCATATATCGATACATTAAGTATGTTGTGATAAAAATAAATGTATTTATGAATTTTTACAATATTCATGAATATTTATTAATAAACATTTATTAATTATGAACATAAAACACTCATGACTTATGAATATTCATAAACTATGAACATTAATAAATATTATTTATATTAATTAATAAATATTAATAAATTAGGAGTAATTAATGTTTTGGTTATGAAGTCTTATAAATAGGTGACTTTTGGTTTTCTAAGTCTTCTTCTTCTATTCTTTCTTTCTATTCCATCTTTTCAAAGTAGTGATATTGGAATCATATGATATTTATTGAAAAAAAGATTTTTTTTGAACCAAATAAAGAATAATAAAGTATTTTCATTATAGTTTAATCTAAATTAATTATAATTAAATAAATATTTTTATATTTTAGATATTATTTCATTAAATCAATTTATTTTTGGATGAGATTCTTGATTTATTTTATGAAAATAACCATTTCATTAATTTTTCTATGTGAACTAGTATCCCATTCCCATTGAATTGAATTCTCCAATTCAATCGCGTGCGTTGACAAAATTACATCCTCCTAGATTCCCATTCCCATTGAATTGAATTCTCCAATTTCTAGGCAATGACACATTCATGAATGTGTTTTGATTTATTGTCTTTTTTATTTTTTAAAGTATTTTTTATTTTAAAATATATTAAAATAATATATTTTTTTATTTTTTAAAATTTATTTTAGATATCAAAACAATCTTAAAACACTAATAATAATTAATCTAATATAAAAAAATTTCAAAAATTTTAAAAATCTCCGGTTAAACCATTAAAATAACCAAAACAGCAAAACTGAAAATCCCAAAAAGAATTAATCAACTCAAAAGGACAATGATAATTAGGGTCGGATATTTTCGGTTCGGTTCAAACAAAATTAGACCGCGTTCTTGGTAAATGATGGTTTGACTGACAGACAACAGCACAATCTTTTGAATCTTCAAACCTTCCTCTTTTCTCACTTCAAACCGATCCAGAGGCTTTCTTTTTTGTTTTTGGTTCTTCTTTCCCTCTTGCATAATAATTGCTGTGCCTAATACGTCAAAAAAAAAAAATTTTAGAAACCCAGTACAAATCATGTTTTTTTAATTTTTTTAATTTAAAATAATTATTTTTATATTTTCAAATTGTTTTAATATGCAGATATCAAAAATAATTTTTTAAAAATAAAAAAAATTTATTTTAATATATTTATAGATAAAAAACAGTTTGAATCGCCATTGTTATCACAATCCAAACTCATATACTTTTAGCAACATTCTTGCTTGTCTAGTTAGAGAAAAAAAAGGAATTTTATACTAGTTTGGTCTGTAACGGTGCAGGGTTTGAGAAAAAAATTTCTTTTATACTAGGAATAGTTCTGGGTTACACCAATTTGGTTCGGTTTGATATAGTCTGGTCGGTTATCAAAACTGAATTGAATCGAACTTATTTTTTATTTTTTACTTAAATTTTTTTTTAATTTTTTTGCGTATAAAGAAGAAACGGCTGATAGTTTGTTCCGAAAGTGTTTTTTTTTTCCCTCTATATTTGGTCAAAAATCCAGACACCACTCCCTCGCTCCCAGTATTAACTGAAACTCCTACGTTTATTGAGGGAAAGAAAACATCAAAAACAGAAAAGAAGTTTTCTTGGCTAAAATACGCATTAACTTTTATAGCCCTATAAGACATTTTCAACTTCAGTCCCCGTAGTTTAGAATCTTTTTAAACCTTACTGATATAATATTTTTCAATATTGAACAATAATCTAAAAGATAGGGTCCAATGTAAGGTTTCTGTTTGTGATTACGTTTTTAAAACGCTTTTCAAAAAATTTAAATTTTTTATTTTTTTACTTCAAATTATTTTAATGTGCTGATATCAAAAACGATTTTTTTAAAAATAAAAAAATATTATTTTGATAAATTTATAAATAAAAAATACTAAGGAACCAATACCACACTCCCTAACACCCCTTAGGGTTTACGGGGATAGGGGTTATGTTGAAACTTTTTGAAAGTTAATATTAAGAAATTTAGGAAACTTAAAGGATAGAAATGAAACATTATTGAAACTATAGGAGTCAAAATAAAGCTTATGCAAGATTGTAACCGGTTCTTTATTCTCTTTATAACCTTAATTATTATTTTTTGTATTTAAGAACTGACTTGTAAATACACGTAGTCTGTCCATCTCCCTTTCTTCTTCTGTTTCTACAACAGGTTTATTCTGTTTCTTGATTCCTTCAATGGCAAACTAATGAATTTGAAGTGTTAGTATTGTCTCTTTCCTTGTTCTTTGCTGTTGTTGTACGGGTCCAGCTGTGTTTCCGTGTGCCATGCCCTTTAAGTAATTCTTTCTTTCCGTTGAGAGATTTTTATGGGGTCTTTCATTGATGCAAATCTTGAGTTCCCTCTTTTGGGTTTTGCTTCTTATTTTGTGTTCTCTGTAAAGAAAACTGATGCTAATATTAATAAATAAATAAATGATGGTAGTTGTTGATGTGCTATCTACGATACAAAAATGGTCTTTTTTATTGATAGTTTTATTCAAGTTAACTTGGTTGTCAAATGTGAATCGAATCTTTTTCTTTTTTTTTTGGATTTAGGATCTATAATGAGATTATTTGCCAATATTTTAGCATGTTTGAGACCTAATAAAAAAAAAATATATTGAGTTGCCAATAACTTTCTTGATTATTTAACACCTGATTAAGAAACGAAGAATTTTCAGCTAATTGTTTAATCTTTATTTGATTTACTGTTTCATTTTGGCCGATTTTATTGATGCATCGTTTCCGTCTCTTGAGTATATTTTAGTTCTCTATCATTTGATTCATGTTGTGAAGCTTTTTGATTGTTTTACGCAAGCGACAAGGTGATTCTCATGGTTTGCTCTGTTGTTGTTTGTTGATCTGGCAGCTTATACTGGTCAAGGTCCAGGGTTCGGAATTTTTTTTTTTTGAGGAAAATCCCTATCGTAGTATACAAGGGGATATTGTTTACTGTTCAACACCAATTTGTTGTTTTTGTCGAGTGAGCAAGCACAAGTTGGGATGTGAAGATCACTCACCGGAACCCATGATAAGGTCTTTCAATGGGGTCCCTAAACGTGGAGAAGAAATGGGGTTTCCCTCTTGTCATAAGCTCTCTCATATGTCTATTCCTTTTAGCAACTTGTTTCAACATGGGTCTTGTTTCTTCACTGCATACAATCAATCAAATCTTCAACATTTTCCCATTTCGAACCAACCAGACAACTCAAGGTTACGCTGAAAAAAAAGTCTCCCTATCTCCTTCCCCTCCTCTCCCTTCCAAGATCCCTCGATTTGCTTATCTGGTTTCTGGGTCTAAAGGTGATTTGGAAAAGCTCTGGAGAACTCTTCATTCGCTTTACCATCCCCGGAACGAATATGTTGTTCATCTGGACCTTGAGTCCTCTGCAGAGGAAAGATTGGAGCTTGCATCGCGAGTGGAAAAGCATCCGATTTTCTCAAAGGTTGGAAATGTTTATATGATCAGCAAAGCCAATATGGTTACCTATAGAGGACCCTCCATGGTTTCTAATACGCTTCATGCTTGTGCAATTCTTCTCAAAAGGAGCAAAGATTGGGATTGGTTTATCAATCTCAGTGCTTCTGATTATCCTCTTGTTACTCAAGACGGTTAGTCTGTGATTTTAATTGTATATGAAACTCTATTCTTTTTTTTTCTTTTTTTTTTTGCGGTTGAGTGGATAGAGGAAGGTTGTAGTGAATGGTTGAAATATCTTTCTGATTATTTAGCTTTTAATATGCAGATCTTATTCACACATTTTCAACTATAAACCGAAATCTAAACTTTATTGAGCACACAAGTCAGCTGGGCTGGAAAGCGTAAGCACTCTCTCTCTCTCTCTCTCTCTCTCTCAATCTGTTTCCAGTGAGTGATCTGATATCTGATGTGGTGTTCAGGGAGAAACGAGCAATGCCTTTGATTGTGGACCCTGGTCTTTACTCGGCAGCTAAAGCAGATATTTACGGGGCCACGCCACAGAGATCTTTGCCAACAGCATTTAAATTATTCACCGGTTAGTATCAGAATTAAGATTTCTTTTCTTTCCACGGACACTTGCAGGTAAGGTTGATTGTTGATGTGTAATTCCTGCAAAGGAATAAATAAATTCAAATTAGGTTTGAATTGTTGAAATCTGCAAATTTTAACAATTCTGCTGGAGCTTACTCAGTTTGTAAATGAATTTATCAGTGAACTCTGTTTCTTTGATAGAGTTTAAGTCTGTTTAATGGCAAATGCAATTTGCAACTTTCAACTGGAAGCTAAAATTTGTCTTGCTTTTGGGTTTCCACTGGAAATAAGTGGAAGATGAAAGTGCATTCTGTAACTAACTAGTTTGTAGTTTCATGCTGTACAAGTTCCCTTTTCTATATTCTTCAATTGCATGTAATTTATAAAAACTGAAAGAGTTAAAAGCTTTGTGCATTGATTACAACTACAGTTTAATCTGTTGGGTTAAGAGATTATTTCATTACTGCTGGAGGTATCTCTTTCACAGGCAGGCATCGTTATGTTCTTTTTTTCAATATAACAAACCAATGGTGTTTAATTGAGTCAACTATTTTGTAAAATCCAGAACAGGATTCCAATTGCAGCCTTTGCTTTGCTGAAAACTGAAGTCCTGAATTCTGGTTATTGTTAGATTTCAATGGCTTCCAACATGTACTTTGCTACTGAAACACTGAAAATGTTAGCAACCATGAAGACCTGCTGTACTGCATTCAGCTGAACTTAAATGATTTCCACTTGTTTCTGCAGGTTCAGCATGGATGGTTCTCACACGGTCATTTGTTGAATACTTAATTTGGGGCTGGGATAATCTACCACGAACCTTGTTGATGTATTACACAAACTTTGTTTCCTCACCTGAAGGATACTTTCACACAGTAATATGCAATGTACCAGAGTTTGCTCAAACTGCAGTCAGCCATGACTTGCACTACATTGCTTGGGACAATCCTCCCAAGCAGCATCCTCACACCCTCACCATCAATGACACAAACAAGATGATTGCGAGTGGTGCTGCCTTTGCCAGAAAATTCAAAGGAGACGATCCTGTCTTGGATAAGATTGACAAGGATTTACTTCACCGTAAGAATGGGAGCTTCACTCCGGGTGGATGGTGCTCTGGTAGTCCCAAATGTTCTGAGGTCGGGAACCTGGACAATATTAAACCAGGCCCTGGAGCTAGCAGACTGAAACGCCTCATATCTAGGGTAGCTTTGTTTACAACGCTTAAACAAAACCAATGTAAATAGATTTCCCAAGAGTCTCTTGTTTGCAGGTGGAAAAGGATTCATCTTCATTCTACATGCGCCATAAAACAGCTTATAAAAAAATTGTTTGAGAAAAGAACCTTGATGCTGAAGTTGCACCAAAGGCCTCATTCTTTGCTAGAATCTAAGGTAGGTAAGTTTTTCATTACAAACTTGGTGCGGTGGTCAGGATCTAGTTTTTCAATCTTTAACCTGTACTCTCTCAGACCTGTTATACTACACGTCTCGGAAATTTTCCGGAGAACCTCTCTTTCTCCTATTTCTTTCATGACAGTAAAATTTTTGGTTCCCAATAATTTGATAATTTATTCTCTACAGTGTAGAATCTTGGATATTCATGTTTAAGATAACAATATGAAGACTCAATTACCACAGCAGAATTTGCTCTACCATTTTTCAGCTCTGTCATGAGAATGTGATGCTATGCATGGAAGAGATCAAGAGATGTGCTTCTATTTCATCATTCTGATCCAAATTACACATAATTATACTGTCTATTTGCAAATGGTTTGAATATTTTTTGTATTTTTCAATTATTGATAGACTGCAGACAAGTTAGTGGTATGAATAGAAAACATTTATTGATGGTGATCGTTTTGGATGTTTTCATGATGATTTCAATTATTGATAGAATGCAGACAAGTGAGTGCTTTCTATCATCCTCAATTTCCGAGCCAACCTTTAAAAATTTAACAGCATTTGTTCCTTGTTATTTCGATTAATATTTCCCTTTTTAATTAAGTTATAAAATTAAAATTTATTTTCAATTTTATATTCTTAATCTAATCTATCAGAGATTTGGTTTATATTTTTTTATTTGAGATTATTTTTAAAATTAATTTTTTTTTATGATTTCATCTCATTTTATGTTTTTGTTTTTACTTTGGTAAAAATTTTAAATTTTTTTTTCTGATTTTATTCTTTAGTATTGAATTGGGTTTTTTTATTGAGTTCGGGTCTATGATTTAGCAGGTTATGAGTTTAAAAAATTAATTAGGTTTAGAATATTTACCTGAGTTTATTTGTTTATTTTTTATTTTTTTAAACTTGTTTTTTTTTTTTAATTTTATCCTTCAACATTTAATTTTATTGAAAATTGAGCTCTATTATTTTTCTTATTTTCTTTTTATAGGATTTTTCATTAATTTAGAAAATGATTCGGGTTATCTCGGGTCTTTTTATTTGTTGTTCTTTGTTAAATTCAGTTTTTTAAAAAGAAAATTTGGTTTTGAATTAAATCAAATCAATTGCTTAAATATAAATATGCTATACTCAATTCATGATATTTTTGTTTTTGCTTAAATATAGCTTTTTTTTTTTAATTCTTTTCTTTAATTGAATGTTTTCGGCCTTCAATATTTGATTGATTAGAATTGAACTTTCAATTTTGTTTCGATTTAGGTTTTATAAGATTATCATAGTCTCCAGGAACGCGGGTTTCACAGCTTAAGTATGGTTAGCTCGGATCAAGCCAATATATCGTCATTTCAATATTTTTCTTTAAAAAAAATATATTGTTCAATATGTCATCATCTTTTTTTTTTCTTCCTAACATTTTTACAAAAATTTTTAATGTTAGAAAAAAATAATCTGACCCACGGCACATAGCAAGACAAGAACCTAAGTCATTAACTAAAGAAAATTGATCAAACCAGTTTCGGTTAGCATCAAATTAACCAAAATTGTTGTGAACCAACATGGAGGTGGTAGAAAAAACAAGAGACGCAACCAAGTTTGCTACAACCTAGTGTAGGGGGCCAAACCTGAACTTTCATGTCTTGGCCTTTGTCACGTTGGGAGTAAGCTCAGTGCCTTGTATTAATGGGGGAGATCCCTTTCCTATTGAAACAAACAAGCAATGTGCATATTGGGTGTAGAAGTTTGTTCTTTAGCAGTGGAGTGGAGTTTTCTTTTGCTGTTGATAATTCCAAGCTATGATGCATGCAGGCATTAGGGTTTGTTTGGCAATGCTATTTATTGGTTTAAATTTTTGTTCAAAATGTTGTTATTGGTTTCCTCGTGGAAGTAGAGTGGCGTGACGATTTGTTAGCACAATACAATATAATATAGGCGTAGATAACTTGCTTTTGAACGGATTATGGGTCGTGACAGGTAAGGTTTTTGTGAATTCTATAATATCAGCATGGATAATTAGCCTTCGATTCTACCAGTGTGTAGTTGCATGCATTCCATGCATTGCCAGTCTTCAGAGTTCTTGTCTCCTAGAACAAAAAAACAAAAGGGTTTGAGGCTAAAAGCATCTTCGGACGCGATTTCAAACACACGCTGAAGAGTAATCAGGTAATCAAACAACAGTAACTGTAGTTTTATTTCAATAAAACCTATCAGGTAATAATTATAATATCTGCATCATTTTACATGCATTCCATAACTTTTCTTTAATTTGGAAGTACCTTGATAAACCTGTTGGAAATGATGCTGCCACAAACTTTTCCCTGTGGGGATCGCAGCTGCGACGAAAGGTGGCAGGAGGAAGCATCCAAGCCTGGAGCTGGTCGATTGCCCCCATTAAGTAAACGGTGAAGGATGCCATGTTTTCATCCATTCTCATTATAAAAATACATAAAAAAATACATTTGATCAACTATAAGCATGGGATAATATAGAAGACAAATATCTCTCTTAATGCTGTCTGCTTCTGCTATGAACTAATGCCAAAAATTGTTTTCGCTAAAAAACCATCAGGTTCCTCCTATACGGGCTGCCCATTAACCCTAGATAAGCTACACAATTTCCTGTTGTGAAAGATCACTGTGCTCGTTCCACTTTTCCCTCGCAACCAAACAATCTCCTTGAAGCTAAAACTGGTGCATAAACCAATTTAAACCATCTCCAAAATTTTGATATTCCCAGTAGAATTTGCAGCAACCAACGTGGATGACTGGCCACGCCAACAGACAGAAGAAATAAATTGTGCAGTATCATCCATTTCATGGCCAGAAAGCGGGTCTGTGTTGTTAAACTTGAAGGACAACACCGGCATGGGGAAAGCTTTGTGATAGACAAAAACCTATTCCACAAAAAAAACATTAGATTTACTAGATGAATGACACTTGCATGGTACCATAACTTGCACTGTAAAAGTCACTCCACGAGCATAGTTGCTTGAGTTTTGATACGTGTTCAAAATTAGGTAATAAATAAAAAAAAGGCGCTAACCAGAACCACCAAAAAAAACAAAAACAAAGAAAAAGAACAAGAAATAGAAAAGAAAGCAGCTTACATGCTAGGTACAATATCATGATGTGAGTGAAAAGAGTGGCTATTGTGATGTCTGACAACAAATTAATTATTCATGTTTCCTCCTTTTCTTTTATTTCCTTTCCTTCTCAACACAAAGAGTCCAACAACATCAGTCATATATCTTGTTTCTATTATAGTTCAGAAAACTGAACTGAAGAAGAAACAGATGCTATAGTCTTTAGAGGTGGAGAGAGAGTACGGGGCCTATTATATCTAACAGCAGTTGGAATTCCAAGAAAATGATAGCCAAAGGAAAATGTAAACAACAGTCAAAATGAAGCTAAAGGTAAGAAAAGGAGAGAGAGTTGCTTGTACTGCTGTAATACGAGGCTGTTGGTTTATGCAATTGTTTCATATTCCGGATGCTGGTTGTGTTTTTGTGTCCATTAAGGTAATTCTTTTTTGTTTTCAGCCCATAACTTTTTCAAGCCTACAAATCTATTAAGAGAACCTAGTTAGATGCATGAAAAGCTTCACCCAACCATCGAAAAAGCAACTAAACATTTGAAGAAGAAATTGGTTTCTTTAGGAGGTACTATGTTCTAATGCAGCTCAAGTAACCAGGCTTGTCAAACAAGAAGAGAGAGACCACGAGTGGATGGTTATGCCATCATAATAAAAGCAAGGGGATAAAGTTAAGATTGTTTCGCAACTAAAACGAAACCACAATTTTATCCATTGTAGAAAAGCGAGGAACCTCTAAATACTAAAGAAGTGAGAAGATATATGAAAAGATATATGAAGTACCTCATTTGTTTCCGAGCCAGTTGCAATGTAACCATCTGCTACAGACAAACCCACGAAGTTCTACAGCATGAGCACACATAGGCAAAAGTGTCAAGCATGGCCACCAAAAAAAATTCATCTATCATTGTAACAAGTACATCAAACATACAATAAACTAAGAAATTGAAGCAACTTAACAGTGAATCTTCTAGCATATACGTGCATGGTGAAGTACCTAAGCCAGAAAAAAGGTCCTTGAATGTTTCCTTCATTATTTCATTTTTTTAGTAGGCATTTTCTAACGTTTAACATGATGACCAGTCATAACTATTCTGAGCACCCGATCCTTGATTTCAACATGAACACAATATGAAAGGTAAAACACAGACTATTCTAGAACTTTGTATTCAAATTTATATCCTCGAGACTATCACTATCAGAAGCTTTTGGTGTAACTGATGGAATTCAACAAATTTCAGTAGTTCAACACACAAACACACAAAAAAAAACATTAAGATAGAGCGTTCTATTAATTGCTAGAATAAATTTGATTCACCTCATCCACTGCCAGTAACCCCCAGATGCAATGCATAGCAGCCTTTGTTCTCCCAACAATGTAACTAGCTTACATGAAGATTAATTGTGCAGTTTTTATTAAACCCTTCGGATGGTTAAGTGCATTCTCCGAAACATCTACTTTATAAGGAAATCACAAGCCAACTTTTCATCCAAGTGAAACATGTTTTGAATGAAAATCACTTTTGAAGGCACAGAACTTCATGTCTGGCAACTCCATAATGTTTTCTTCTTTGCGAGTCCTTAATAATTTTTTATCAATGTAGTAAAAAAGTTAACATACCATTTCCCAGCCCCCTCTTCACAACTTGACTCCGAAGAACATTATTGCCAACCACACAAACAATCTGATTCAATTACCCATCTTGTCCTATTAAAAGCCTTACATTTGTTAAATGGAAGATGATGACTAGCAGCCAATGCATGGGTAGGAGCATATATAGTACCAGTGATTTCATGACTTGGAATGACCATCCTATAGTAAAGTCAGCGTTGACATTAAAATGGAGAGTGAGCTTATCAATTGTTTAGCTTTCATGTCATCGGCAAAGTAGCTCAAAATTAAAGCAACCTCATGAAAAGATGGAGGGCACATGTAGACTCACAACAATATTTGAATTATGCTTTCGCTGTAAACCAACACAATATATGATAATGATTGCATCTTCAGCAATGCTAATATTACGATTTTGAAACACTAATTACATTCTACTTAGAGTGGCTCCCCTATGTTAACACGTGATAATTGATAATTACAATTGAAGTCCGAGTATCCTATAGCCCAATGAAAATTAAAAACTACAAGCAAAAGGATGAGTTTGTAAAGGCTGCACCTGATTCTAGTTCAAGTTTAAACTAATCCCAGCTGTGACAGACCAGGAAAATAACAACTACTCAGAATCAGGCTGATTTTCATCCAATAGTCATTACAGAAAGGTCATAAAATATTGGTCATACCTTTGCATTCATGTGGCCTGTGAAGGATTGAACGGGGCTATCAATAACCCTAGATGTGCCCATTGACAAATCCCAGAGCTTCAGTGTGTTGTCCGTTGATGCCGAAACAAGATTGGTCATATCTACAAACTTCACATAACTCACAGTTTTATTGTGTCCAATCAATGTACAGAGAGGAACTTTGGAGTTGCGGAGATCATAGTAATAAATTCTGTGATCTGCTGAACCAAAAGCAATAGAACAACTAGAATCCAAGGGAAACTGAACAGAGCAGATGTTGGCTTTTGTTTTGATGGAACCGATACTTACTCCCTGCATTAGCAACCCGAGTCAGACGAATAACTTATCAGTTATCCAGGATTAAATTACACACTAAGAAATCATACAACATTAGTACGTTTATTTTCAAAGCTGACATCCACCAAATGCAAAAGTAACATTGCCTGATTGATACTCCATAGCTTGACGGAACCATCATCACTCCCACTAGCCAGCATTGTGGGATCTGCTGATGAAAAGTCAACAGACCACACACGCCTCTCATGCTCTCTCATTTCTGTCACTACTTGACTTCTTGTAACATCCCATACCTGAACATGTTGAGCAACTGATTTACGATGAATGATATGAAAACAAAAGGCTAATAAAATATAAGGTTTGGGCCGTTACCTGCACCACACCTTCAAAGTTACTCGAAGCAAGTTGGCTTTTAATGTAGCTGTTCCAACATATGCTGCTTAGCTTTGACCTGCATACCATTTCAACAACAGGATAGTGGATATCACGAGCTTCATTTATAATTGTATCACATTCAAATACTTTTATCTTTTTATTTACACCAGCTGTAGCAAAAAATTCTCCATCACGATCAAAACTAATAGAGCAGACTAGGTTTGAAGAGTTCAACAAATCCCCTTGCTTCAGGTCAGCCTTCACTTTTAACTTGCTAAAAGATAGATACTTGCACAAACCCTCAAGGAATGGACTTATCCATCCACTTCGTCTACCCTCAGTAAACTGCTGCTTTGGTGCTATGCTATTTATGGAGCTTCTTTCAGTAGCAACAATAGAGATTCTCCCATCACTAATTACTGGTAAATTTCTAGCAAATGATGGTTTCCCTGGTGGCCTTACTGGTCTGCATCTTGTCAAAAAATATGCGGACTCTAATTTCTTAAAGTTCTTCATTAATCGTGAACTTCTAAAAAGAGGACTTTCCTGTGATTCTACAAATGTATCTGAGTTCTGACTTCCATCTAGATTATCATCACATTTCTCTACGTTGTGAATCTCAAGGCCTGGGCAAAATCGTTTTCTGGAACCCAAGCTAGAAGAATCATCAATGTCAACAACATTCAGTGCAGGGATATTTGATGTTAAATGATCACCCTCTCCTCTTTCTTTACATGTGTCTCCCTTTTTCTTAAGAAACACTTGATGCTTTGTAACTTCTTCAATATCAGAACATAGAAGAGAAATAGTATCTTGCAACTTATCAGCTGCATCCTGTTTTCTTTGTTGTATTAGTAAAAGGAATTCCAGCAACAATTCCTGCTCCTCTATTCTCTCTCTAAGTTGTGTTGCTGCTTCAAGCTCTTCCAAATTGTTTATTGGTTCATTAAGAAAGTCGCTTTGCAGCAATTCACTGTTACATAATACAAAAGCATAAGACCACAAAAATTTGATTGAACATAAATTGAATGAAATGTAAACAAGGTACTTGGCTCACAGTTTAATAACCATAAGCAAACGAGGTACTAGTTCGAAGGGTTTGAAAAATCCCCCCCCCCTCCCACCCCACCACACACCCACACACCCACATATTAAGGCAGATGCTACCATGAAGTGAAAAAAGAAAACAAAGGTGCAGAAATTAATAGTCACCCTATTTTTGGCCGACTACTTGGCTCAGGGTGCAGTAACCATAAGCAAAATGAAGCTTCTTTTGGCCACTTGAGCAGCAGTTGAGGAGGAAGAACTCGATGTCTGAGACTAGACATAGTTCTGCTTTTGTCTTCACTTGAAGTGAATGGGCAGAACAACTGTTCACAAGTAGAACTATATCACATCAATGTAGACAGTAAACAGCAGAAGCTCTAACACATCATTACAGGCCATTTAGATAATGAAGAACTTCATGCTTGAAATTGAAGTCAAAAGTGCAAAACAGATACAGGAAATGACTTTTTATTCCACCCTAATTTTGATTCATAAATGCAGCATTATCATAACGAACCTCGAAAAGAAGAACTCCCAATCGGTAGATGTCTGAAGCGCAAGAGCTTGGTGAACCAGCATCCTCTTCAGGACAGGTATACCAACAGGACTCCATAAGCAATATTTGCTTCATTGGAAATGGTTGTTTCCTTTCTTCTTCATGTTCAACATTCCTCATATCATGGACTTTATGTTCTTCTGTTTCTTCCACTAATGGTACATCTGCTGCATAAACCAAGCTCGACTGCACGCAACTGGCGTCCGATAAAGTATTTGTTGGAGTAGATGCAGGTAGAAAATCTTCACTTTGTAACCTACTTCTTTGCTGGCACATGTCATGGGGCAAAGAAGAAGAAGAATTTTTAACCTCCATAGTTTCGCTGTTCAATCCATCATCCAAAGAATCAGACCCGGAATCTGAGCAAGACGCGGACTCAATGAAGGAGACATGGTTAAACGACGACAAAACAAAGCAAGAAGGCCGGACATTGTGAACAACAATTCCTTGTGAATGTGCCACATTTACAACTTCGACTACTTGCCTAAATATGTGCAAACATTCAAATTCATTAACAGACCGTTGTGGTTTGTCCAACCAGTGCCTCAAGCTAACATCGTTCCATTCTATGGTTTGCATAAAACGGTCAACTGCAGCTTCATCCTCACAAACCCCAGATAAAGTACCGGCCTGGTTTTTAAGGTTTTGACGCGCCAGAACAACCCTATCAGCCCTCTCCTTTCTAAACCCAGAATTGTGAGATGTAGATCTCAGATTCCTGTTGGAAACCACTGAAGTATTAAATTCCCTATGACTATCAGACTTCTGCCAAGCAGACTCAGATGAGCCCTCCATCGCTATCCCCCTAGGGCTGCATGCAAGCCAGAACAAACACATCCAAGAAATGGAGGAATTCGCCTGCTTCTACCACACTCTCTAACTCCCACCATTACCATCTTCAGCAATACCTCATTTCAAAGAAATAGCTAAAAGAACCCAGTTTCTGATCAACCAACCCTTGCTAGGCAGTGGTCACTGAAGCAAATAAGATGAACTCTTTCTTAAGTCTTAGCAAGCAAACTTCTCATGAGACAAACAGCAACCACCTACATCAATAAACCAATGAAAAAAAATAAGAAAATCTTAAAGAGTAGGGAAAAAAATCAACACATCTATTATACAACACGCATTTTTTTTCCCTTTTTCATCCACCAGAATTATATAACCATGTCCTCACACAGGAACCTTCCCACACAAAAACAATACAAGCACCAGCACCACAAAAAATCAGAGACAAGTACTAGAATATCCAGAAAAAGAGAAATTTTTAACACCCTTTTCAATATAGAATTTCAAACACCAGTACCTAAAGGTTTCATGAAAAAATAAAAAAGAAGAAGAAGCAACACATGCATAAGAACCAACAAAAGCCCGCCCACAATAATATTATATACGCCCTTTTAGAAGGGAGCGCGCGGATAAGTACCTGTTGTAGCACCAAGAATGGATCTTTCAGATCCTGCTAGACCAACCTGAAAAGAGAACCACACAACACAAGAAGACTTCAGTTATTACAACTAAAAACGACTGCCTCATAAAGTCCTTCATTTTTTCCCCACAACTCAAAAAATAAAAACAAACAAAACCGCTCCACAAAAGAACAACACCATGTTTCAACAAAATAAAAAAGAAAAAAGGAAGAAAAAAAAACACACACTTCTCTCTTTCTCTCTCATGCCCTACTTCACTCCTCACAGTAGCACTTGATTAAAAACAACTATTATATTCTCTCTCTTTTTAAGCCACCAGGTCAAGGCTCCCTCTTTGGCTCTTTTTCCTCCTTATCTTCCCGCTTTATTCCATTTGAGTTACGTGGCACCACCATAGCCTCAATCATGTTTTTTTTTTCTTTACACAGAAGCCAAAAAGAAATGGTAAATTTGAAAACACAAAAGAAAAAAAAAAAGTTCTTGATGAAAATAATGATCTTGGCTTTCCTGGAGTGTATACTAAAGATTAATATAATAACATTAAGCATGTGAAACATTAAACTAATCTAATGATGCGGTTCTTGTTAGAACAGCACGTAAGAAACAATTAAGAATAGTCAATCGGGGGTTCTTGTTAAGAAAAAATAGTAATTCTTTAATCAAAAGAGAATCCGATTGGTGGCACTAACAAAATAGCAATCCATCAATATCAACAAGAAACACTCATCGAATGATAGAAAAGAAGCTAATAAACTATTGATTACTGTTGTAATGAAAAATTGAAAACACAAACATAGAAGCTAACACTAAATAATGATAAATAAACCTTAAGAATGTGGGTTTGACTCTCTCTGTGATCTCTAAAGGGCAAAAGGCAAAAGAAAGCATCAGAGGAGACAAGGAAGGAAAAGATGAAGTGGAGGGCTTAATAATCTGATACAATGTAACGAGAAGAATGGTGGGGTCAGGTAATTTAAGCAGTGTGTGGTAAGGTGGCAACAGTTATAGGTGGCCTGGTTGATTTTTCATGTACTAAAAATGGCCACGCCTTTTGTTCCATAGGGTTTGGACTCTTCTATTTGCTTTTGTGTACGAGTTCTCATATTTATAGAATCCCCTCACTTGCACTTTCATTTTTGGGACACCGTGTCATGAATTTATGTATAAATTATTGGTAACAAAATCACTAACACAGTACAGAAACAAAATAAATCAGCAAATAAATAAAACTCGAGGTGTGTCTATGGACACGCAGAAAAAGCAACAGAAGAAACTCAGAGGATAATAGAAGATTTTTCTCTTGAATTTACGTTTGGTTAAAATCCTTTTTTCCATTTGGTATAGCATCAACTATTCGTCCCAAATTATAACCGTGAGTTAGTCCTGAGGGTATAGTTTATCGTAACATTCTAGATTTATTTTCTAGCGATCATCAGTTTGGGTTTTATAAATCTTAAAATTACTAAAAATTTAAATAATTGTTAATTTTAGGATCCATAGAATTAATCAAAATACACGCAAACTAGCTCGAATATTCATGTTTATAAAAAAAAATTATAACTAGATAAATCCTCTTGTACAAAGATATTATCAAGTGGTTTGGTGTGTGCATAAAATATGATTAAAAACCCTATATAGTTTTTTAATCTTATTACATCACTAGATTTTTATCCCACTTTTGTTTAACAGATACTGGTCATACATTCAACAATGCATCCATAGTTTTGTATTTGTTTGTGAAAACGAAGGAGATATTTGAGCTAGCAGTCTGTGTGGACCACTGGTCCACCATACCAGATACAGAGCACATTAATATATTGTGTGAAGAACGTAAACCATTGAATGTGAACTCTTGGAAGACGATGGCCACCATGAAAATCAAATCAGCTTTGGGTTACTAAAGGTCCAACTCAAGATTTTGTGATTTTTGATAAGATTCCCAGTAGATACACAGAAACCTTCTTGCATTTCATCAAGAAATACTTCAGAGAGATCGGGAGGAACATTAATCAGTGGCTTCCGAGGCTTCACTATGGGCGAAGGAGCCCTGGTTATGCTCAACTCATAACCCATGTAGTCTATTCATACCGTTTAGTTTTCTCCATTGTTGAGCATCAACTCTTGGAAAGACCAATCAGTCTTGCTAAGTTTGCTCTTTGTCTTGACGTCAGACCTCTACACGGCTTCCTTGGCCTCCAAAAGTGAGAATGGGTTCATGTCAACACCAACATGATTGTCATTAATATCATATTGAATCCTTGATTTTGAAAACATCGAATTAAACGTCTAAAACTTTGTTGCTGGGGTTACCATCATTGGTGTTGTTCAGGTCAAGAAAACAAGATACCTTTTGAAAAGAAGCATCTACAATCATAGTTATAAGAATCAGTACCACCCATAACATGATACAAGACCGGATCACAAGTTAAAACGGGTCAAAAACCATTGTTCAACTCAAATTTATTATTAATGAAATAACATAGTTTAAAAAACAATAAAATAATATCTTTTAAAACAAAATATTAAAAAAAAAATAATCATTAATTAGATCTTACTCGGGTTTTCTTCAGGTTATCCGAGTGATGAATTAATTAACCCGTCAGTCAAGCCACCTAGTTAGACAGAGTCAAGTCTGCATGCAGTTTAAAAACAAATTCAATCTAAGTTAGATTATCAGATCACTAGATCTACCTGCCAAGCCAGGTTTGATAATTATGCCTTCAATACCAAGAAAAGGCATGAGAAAAGAGACAAGACCATGACCAGGGTGAGAATTGAACGAGATGATTAAGAAAGTGAAAGAGGACGAGAAAGGCAGAAGCTTTGAGGAGTTTGGGTATCTTGTGGGAAACTGGGAGTGGTTGAGGACTCTACCAGTGAAACATGTGGTGTTTCTAGTGAGGGAAAGAGAACCAGATTGTAGCTCTTCAGTGCCAAAAAGTAACAAATCTGAAGAACAGAAACTGTTAAATGTATGCGAACTCAACTGCAGATTTAAATTGGAGAAAGGAGATTGTTAAGAATAGTAGCACTTGGAGGAGCGTTCTCATTTTGCAGACTAAGAACTGAGCTTCAAGAACTTTGTTCATTACTGCCATCCATCACCAGACTTTTAGATGCAACTTATAGTGAATTTCAAGTTGTTACCCTTTAGAACTCGGACATTTCCAAGGCCAATATGAGAGCGTCATCGACCATAGGCTACTTCGCAGGAGAGAGTGGGTGGCCGTGTGGTCAGCTGTGAAGAAATTCGGAACAGGGAGGAGAATTTCATTTCTATGCCTGTGATAGATGAGAAGCGACCCTTTAGCAAGGACTACGGATTTACAATAGAATCTTGAGAATGGTGGATGCAACATTTCTCTCTTGAACACCGTAGAACAATTGCACATCATCCAGATACTCTACATCTTATGGCTGATACAGATGCTCTACAAGAATGGCCAATAATTTGGAAATTGCAGTAATAGTGGAAAGTAAATACACAAGATAAATTGCAGAGTGGGGAGAGATTTATCAGTAGGCTATAATCTTATAGCTAAAATGGCCACTAGCTATCTTTCTAAGAACATATACAAAAACCGAACCCCAGCCACGGTTATTAACTCATATTTCACAGATGGAAAGCACCAGTCAAGCTACTCTGTAGTGATCTTCCCAGCAATACTTTCTCATTTGGGGCTTACCTCATCGACCTGAAACAAATAATGAATTGGTTGATATTTGGTTGCTTTCAGCCTGGACTTTTCTAACCTTTTCCTTGTCAAGACGTGCTCGTCTAACAGCTTCTTGGATCTGGCGATCATGATCCTTCAGCATCTGATCCACGTTCCCTGATGGAACTATCAATGGACCAGAATAGTGAATTTTGTGACCCTTTGACCCATAGCCAAGCTGGATTCAAATTAACATGAATCGCGAATCAGGAACAACAAAAAAGAAGTCATAAACAATACGCATGACAAGATACAGGCCAAAAGGAAGCAGCAAGGTGGTTAGAAAATTGGTATCAGTCCCCAAGCATTCAGAAGGAAACTTTTAGCAAAATATACACAAAAAAGGAAAATAAAGAAAACTGAAAAGTGTTTTGAAAACTTACAAGGACTGGATCTTTACTGCTATTTCTTCCATCTTCCTTTTGATGGAAACCTGCAACACCCTGCGACGGATGCCTTGGATCCTGTTGGGTGAAGGATTCTGAGGTTTCTTTGAAGGATCCTGGAAACCTTGCCATTAGTTTTGGAACTTCTGGTTGTGCTAGGCCAGACCTTTCATTGCGATCTTCAGACAATAAACTCCTCCGTGCTGCCACTAAGCTTGACATTGTTGACAAGTCAGCCCCAGTGGAAATCTTAGGAGCATCATCAGGGTTCCTGCTGGCCTTAGCCCATGCAGCACGGTGAGACAATGGCCCAGAATGGGAAGCTCTCTTATGCTGATGCCCCTGAGGATCCATGTTTGATTCTGCAGCTTGAGATGGTCTAGGTGGATCGATTGGAAAGCCAGAAGCAACTTCTTCTGGATGGGGATTAAACTTCTCACTCCGGCTCTTGGAATTTGACTGACCATGTCTTTTCTGTAGTTAGAGGGCAATCCATTAATATAAATTTCAAAAGCAAAATCAAATCAAATTAAATTAAATGGAGTACCAAAAAAAAAGGGAATCAACAGTGAAAGGAGATCATTCATGAAAATGGAGCAACAAGAAACAATCAGTTATTAGGTGATAATGCTTAAATGAGTCTGGAGCAACTCAAAAGGAGAGAAGTCAGAAGTTGTTCAGTAAAAGAAAGTATGAAATGCTGCTTTCATGGCATGAGGAAGAGGAGAGAGGGAGAGAGAACAAAAGGGAGAATCAATAAAAGATGTCATGTCTCATAAAGTGCCTTTTGTACAAAGCTGTTATTTGAGGTGAAGAATATCAATTTCCATGTGATCAGAATGGAGAGATGGCACATTACTTTATACTTCATTGTTCTGAGAAGAGTGCAGTAAGAAGTGTTTTAAGACTTAGTGTTATGCCTGACTTGTTTGCTAGCTTTTTGTAGGATTATAACAGAGTTAACTTTTTTTATATAAAAAAAAACCTTCCCTCTTCCGACCAATCTTTCCACCACTTGGCTATCCTCAGAGGTTCACCATGTGGCCCAGCATGCCTACTAATAACCTCCTAATCGCAATCCTTCCCCAATCAAATATATATATATACACATGCAAAAATGTGTCTTGAGAGAGAAACAGGTGTCTTATAGAAATCACCTGCATTGATAAAACTAGCTCAGCATTGGCATCAGGTGCCGGGACAGCACGAGATTCCCGCCGTCCTCTTCTTTCCATGTCAGATTTCTGGCCCTTGCTTCCTGCTGCTCCTTGTCTGTTAACATGAAAATAAAAATGAGATTGTTAGCAAATTACACCACATTTATAAGTCAAAGATGTCATCAATGATAGAAGGGTGTCATCAATGATAGAAGGGTAACGGACAGATTGGTGGATCAATAAGAAACCCACAATAAGCAATATGAGCCAGGGCGTGGTGGCCAATGTAGTTTCTGTTGCTATAACAGCTCCATTCCTACTGCTACTACTAGAACAAGGGGATTACTTAATAAAGCACCAGGTTGGTCACTCTTCGAACTGGTAAAGCTCTAGAACCAGCACCAGTGATTAGATAGCAACATAAAATTACATTAATAAACATTGCATTCATCTGATGCAGGAGATTCAGTTCTTAAGGCCTTCTAGACAGGTAAGGGCACGCAACTTGTACATTTCCAGCACTGCCATGATATAGCTAACATGGCCAAAAAGGAAGTCTTTTAAAGCCTTTTTCTGGGCCTTTTCCAGCATCCTTACAACTAAAGATTAAATGAGCAACTAATGGTAGAACTGTAAAACAAATTCCGTTCTTTTACAATGTTTACCTTCTAGCTTCTTCATCTCGCATTTTTGCATCGAATTCTTTGCTAGGAGGATACTTGGGAAAGCTTGAAGGATCACATGGAAGCGGCTTGGTTATAAAGAACTGTTAAACAAAACTAAACAAATCAAATACTAACAAACAAAAAGAAGCGAGAAAAATGTAAAATAGAACTATAAATGTCAGTGCAACCTTAGCCAACCATAAAGATCATACTCAACTTGCGTACTTGTTTACTTTTCAAAAAAAAAAGTACAACAAAGACTTGCTATCCAATGTTCTGAACCAATATGTTGCATCATATGGATGGTGTTTTCCCAAAATTGTGTGAAGATTACAAATAAATTAGCTATGCTGCTAAAAAACTGTAATATCAAGTAAGAAACTCAAGAAAATAAGATCTGTTAACCGAGCTACATCAAAAAGGTTGACAAATAGCATTGTGAAAAGAAAACATGAAAAGAAGAACATGCACACCCTTGTATATGATGCCATTATTTTTTCAACTGACCAAGTTATTGATGCAGAACCCACCAGTTATATAGAAGGAAGATAGGGAAATGAAGGATGATTCTCTTTTAATTGATCACAGAAAAGAAAAAACTCATCAAGCACCAACTAAAATTCAACTTTGTTCATGGTTGATAAAATTTTACAAACTAAATGTGATACAGCAAAATATAGAAAGTGCATAGGAGTCAAACTGTGGGAATCTTAGAATGAGAACAAGGGGCAGGAATTAAAATCCTGAAAGCAACACATCATCCAGTGACAGATCATTGAAGAAAACTCAACTCAGTACAGTTGCAGGATTCCAACGACAAACTGTCATGCAACAGAAACACAGTCACCATTGAGAAAAATGGCCTTGGATGCTTCTAGGAAGAAACAAAGAAGTGACCTCCAAGTACAGTGACGAAGGCATCAAAGGATTTTGTGCAAAAGATTGGTAGAGTTGATTAGTTGAGGGTCACTACAATGATTAGCACAATCTAAAACACATATGATGTAACTTTAGAGTTGTTAGAATCGTCGAGTACTATAGTGTCTTTACTGATGGCACCAAGTGAACTTGCATGTTTAACATGATTTAACTTCATCCAACAACATAGAATCACATGAATTGGAAATAAAACAGACTTCAGTCTCCAAATATATTTCAGTGATAACAATAACAGAAATCCTAGACGGAATTATTAGAATGGTTAAATTACAAATGAAAGAAATATTAGATAAAAAGATTTGGAGCACATGTACTACCATGTGCATCAATATAGGTCTTCTAACTGAAGCCAATACATTACAGAATAAAAAACAAATATCAACTAGACCATAAAGTTGCATATGGGGAAGCATTTGCAAACAAATTGAGTCACTTTACACGCTAACATCAACCTTCATCTCAACCCTTCTCCCCCCATCCAAAAAACACACACTAATCCCCCAAAGAAAAAAGGAAAGTTTGGGAAATATAGTTCATGGATGCTTAATACCTCACTCCTCAGTGCAGAAGCTGCAGACCCACGATCTGCAGGATCAATGGAGAGCAGGGTCTCCATAAGAGCTAATGCCGGAGGAGGGAATTCCTTAAATGTATCTGCAACACAGCGTCTATAAGGCTGCTGAGGCTTAAAGATAGTTGCATGAGGCAACTTTGATTTTCTCCAATAATCTTCGGAAGGTGAGCCACACAGCTTGAAAATTTTATGCAGCTGCTCCACCTACAAGGCAGAGGCACACAAATTGATCATCAATATTTTATGTAGCTATAATAATGTCGTTTATAAAACTTACATAGACAATAAGATAGCAGAATAAGGATACAGCATCTCAAGATAATTATTCGCTCTTTCAATATTTTCTTTTCTTTTTGTTAAATCCTTTATTATTTTTCTTGTTATACGATCTTTGCAAAAGGATAAAAAGGAATTCCAACAAATCTGCGATGTCATGTCTCTTTTTTTGTGGTCTCTTTAAAATAAAATTTTAATAGATTGAAACAAGGCTAATCAATAAAACTCTATTCTTACTCCTATTGAATAATCCCCTCATTGTTTCCTTTAAACAAATTTATAGAGAAAACAAGATACCTTCCGAGGTTAAAGCATTCATTAAGACAATGGTTCCCTACGACCAATACCCATAACTTGTCAGAGCTAAGAACTCACAAGGTATTATCAACTCGTGCTTGTGTTATGTGTTTTAGTAATGAAAAGTGCAAGACCTTGTTTCTTGCATTGCCCAACAGCTTGCAATACATGTGATTGAGTTTCTAAATGATGAAGAGAATTAGGAAGTTCTGTGTAGGGTGGAGAAGATGTTGATGATCCATTTTGTGGATTTTTTTGCAGAAAGGATGTAATTCAGCAATCTTCAAAGTAATATCCACTTGACAATTATCATGGGATGAAAATTTGTTTCTGGCAAATAATTAGTTCAAAATTGTACTCAGAATCATGGCCCATGAAAAGCAATCTGCATTGCAGCATTTTATCACATTTAAGAGAAACAATCTGTTTGGAGGAAAACCTGAAAGACAAATTTTTCTCTCAGGAATAGAAAAGGAAAGGTACCTCAGTTCTCCCAGGCATAATAGGCTTGCCTGCATACAATTCAGCAAGTATGCAACCTGTACTCCACAAATCAACAGCCGTCCCATAGTAGGTAGCTCCAAGTAGAAGCTCAGGAGGACGATACCAAAGAGTCACAACACGACTTGTCAGTGGCTGAACATGAGCAGGATCATAAAAACTCGCTAGTCCAAAGTCTGCAATTTTTAAGATACCATTGTTGTCAATTAATAGGTTGGAACCCTTTATATCACGGTGCAGAACACCACGGCTGTGACAGTGATCAAGTCCTCGTAAAAGTTGTTGCATGTAACATTTCACCTGCCAGCATATACATATTAGACCATAACATCCAAAGCATGGTCATGTGCGATTGACAATTTACACACATGTATGATCTTAGACAATAAGAAGCATGTAAAACTTGCACATGTATCATGGAAAAACACAAACATGCATTATATAAGAATCTGTTAGAACAAAATTGTCATAATTACCTGGGCTTCTGTAAACTTCAGACCAGGGTGTGCGGCTAGCCCAGCCAAATCATGCTCCATGTATTCAAACACAAGGTACAAGCTGCAAGACATCCTTGATGTAACTAGACCTTCTAACTTTATTATATTAGGATGGTCAAGCCTACGCAAAATGTGAATTTCCCTGGCCATGAAGCGAACGCTCTCAGGTTCCAGGTTGTCAAATCTTACTTTCTTCAAAGCAACAATCTTCTTTTGATCAAGGTCACGGGCCCTATAAACATTACTGTAGGTTCCCTGGCCAATCTGCATTAACATAGAAATCATCAGATGAGGGAACCAATACCTGCGAGCAGGTAATCTCAGTCCAAAGAGGACATCAGCAGATAAAAAGAAAAGGGAGGGGGAGAACCATTCTACGAGCATTTATAAGTAGTAAGAACTGGATAGAATGATCTGCTGTTGTCACCAACACAAAATTATAGAAGAAAACGTGCAAATAGAAGTCCATGGTATCCAAACAAGAAATGCACAACAGCAAACCTGGCCCCTTGCCCTACCTTAAAGAGTAAGAAGGTAGGGGGGGCAGGATACAAATTTAAACATTTAGACAGCGGATTCATGCAAATTGCTTCATCCATCAAGACTAGATGTTTGAACAAGTTCTGCCAAATTAACCAAAACAGAATACCAGAAGGGAGGAGCGGGACACCCCAGATATTTAAGCTGTTAACGTGCATCCACTTCTTAAATTATGCTGTAAAATTAACAAAGCATTTTCAACTACAAGTTATATGATGTCTGTCAATATGAAAGCCTCAGCACACTAAAGCTAATTGATTGGCAGCTTGTCAAAACTGGACCCACTTTATATTCATTGTGCTTATTTGGAAGGATAATTACCTCAACATTATCATGAGTATTCCACTAAGTATAGTGAAAACAATGGCACATCTCTATGAATGAATGTCACTTCTCGAATACTCCCCAATACTCCATAGCTTTTAAATTCTCAGAATCACCTCTTACAGTTTCTCAACACTCTTGGACTCAAAGAAGGATAATTCCACTTTTCTGATATCACAATCTAGCCAAATAAAAAAAATTCTAGCTGTAAGAAAATCATTCAAACCTTTAAGCATCACTAATTCCTATTGTCAAAGCAAGTTGCCGCAGACAATCCTATAACTACGAATGTCAACTTTCTAATGTCTAGTCTGGATCATGCTTTTTTATATGACACGACTTAAGCTCTCACTCATAATTGAAATCATCATGGTGGACTAATATGAGACAGCTAGCGAAGGTCGCTAACGATTTGGTTTTGCAGCAAATCTGAGTTTTTGTTCTCCCTTGTAAATGGAGTTGTGGCAACTCGTTGTTGTTTGGTGTGTGAGTGTGTGCGCGTGCATGGAATTTGGGGCTTTGCAGGTTAGAATTCGAGGTGGATTCTGCTATAATGGCAGCAACTCTAACTATGACGTATAGGAAAATGTCATTTTGGTGGATCGTTTGAGTTGAGACAGTATATTAATACACAACAAGATGTTCGTATTGGCCAAAACTTTTCCCAAGGAAAATACGTGTTGATTGACTAGCTAATCTTACCATCTTGGAGCTGTAGTCGGGCTTGCGATAACGGGTGACTCAGAGTAGTCAGGTGTGAGTTTACCACAACTAAATGAGGATCTGCCCAAGACAAATTATGTTGATGGCTTGACAAATGCATTTATAAACCAGTGGAACAGGTGTAAACCCAAGAGGAGGCTTTGTCGCGTCAGATCAAATTAACAGCTCAAAAAAACCATAACTTTTAATCCGATTGTTGAATCACGCTTAATTTTTTTAAGGAGTCTCTGGATGCCATTTCCCATATAGTAGCCATTGCATCACTATATCTTTGAACCTTTAGATATCAAAATTTTTGTTGAGGCCCTTGGTTTTGGCAGTTTTTGTGATTTCTCTAGTTATTTTTGGGTTTCATGCTATTTTTTAATTTTATGCTTCTTTACTTTGTAATTTTGGATTTTAACTCTTTCATATTCATATTGTCTCAAGCCTCCCAAAACTCAACAGTTCACAGGCCTCCTAGATCCAACTAAACTTAACTTCTAACTAACATTTATTAAGAAGTTATCATGTTCAAAGAATCATCATTAACTGCATGATTCATGACTCCTATGTGTGTTAAAATGAGCACTGTAGAACTTTTATGCATGTTATTAATGAGTCTTCATGCATTTTTCACCACCTTGTTTATTTATAAATATAAATAACAAGCAAACACACGGAAAATCTCAGGGTGATGTCACCTAATACCCAAAAAAAAGGAATAGTTCCATGGATTCTCTAACTGATTTCATGCTAAAGCTATAAAATTTGACAACACAAGATATATCCAATGCAAGCAAACATGAAAAATGCTAAAAAATGTAGAAGCACAAACAGGTTCTCGTTCTAATCAGCAACTGTCAAATTGTTCATAACACTATCCCCAATCGAAGTGCCATAAGGATGTCCTTCAACCATTCAGTTTGAATTGCTAAATTTTGAAAATCATAAACTGGATCTTGTTTGTAATGCAGCTGCGCTTACAAAAATACATCTCAGAATTGGACTCGGGGATTTTTTTGATAAAGTTAGTTTAAAAAAATTGATCCTCGGTAATTGAAAGACGTGTATTTGAATGGGGGGAAAAATGAGATTTGACAACACAAACAGAATGAAGAAAAGGGCATACCTTATCTAGCTTCTCAAATGAATCTGCACGCCGTGGCACCCAACCTTTGATTGCTTCTCCAGCTACAGCAGCTAGCCAGGAAGGCCACCCTGCTGCAACCTGCTCCCCTTCAGTAGCTTTCGGTATGCTGCCCATCCCTGGGTGGTGAACAACAGCATACTCTGACTTGTCCCTCTTCCTCTCAACGTGCTCGCCCCCATGCACTCTAAGAGATCCATTCACTTGCTTATCAATCAACATTGTCCTACCATCATTACCATCACATCGATCTTTCGCTCTATATGCCTCCTCCCTCCTTGAAGAGGTGGCCCTTGATACTCTCAGGTCAGACGACGCCTTACTTGAGAGCCTCTCCCTTGGACTCTCTTTGCTATCCTCAATTGCAGAGGGTTTGCAGCAAAGGCAACCCATTATGCACCTAAACCACCTCCAAAAACGCCCTCCTCCTTTAGAATCAATAATTACCCTTCAAAATCCTCATCTTTACACTTCTATCCTCTTCTTCCATTCCCCTTTTCATACAATTAAATAATACTTGCCCAGAAAATAAGCATTTAGAATAAATAACGTAGCATCCACCCCAAAATGAACATAAGCAATAACTGGTCAAGATAGAAACTTTACACAATATCTTAACTCTGCCTCAATGACTGCTCTTTTGCAATGAAACTTCCATTTTCTTATCAAATCCACCGACTTCTAGTCCAAAAAAGAAGAAGAAGAAGAAGAAATGAAACAGACTTTCTCCACCAACCAAACTAAAAGTTTTACCGAAAAATGTAAAAACCAACAGCAACCACCACCTTCACTCCAACAACAAATTAAGAATCACAACCTAAAAACTACCTTGAAAATGCCATACCTGGTCTTTTCAGCTCTCAAGCCAGGTGATTCAAAACCCTAAACAAACTCACAGTTTCACTACAAAGCAAACCCTAAGAACCCAGATTTCATTAAAAAAATCTGAAATATGTAAAGAACTGGAAACACATCAAAATAAAGCATGCACCTCGAAAATGGAAAGTGAAATAGGAATAAACACAATTGTGAGATGAGAATTGAAAACCCTAGAGAGAGAGAGAGATCTGAGGCACCGAGATTTGATTGAGAGAGGGAGAGTGGAGTAAGTGTGGAGAAGATGAGAAAAAATAAATTGAAAACGAAAATAAATGTGTAATAAAATAAATAAATGTGAAAGTTATTATTATTGTAAATTTAATTAATGTCACGGCGCGTAAGAACAGACAGGCTTTTTGAGAAGACAAGACTGAGGACTGAAGTGAAGACCCCGATGCGTAAAGACATTCTCGTTTTTGTGTCTTCTGCTTTTGCCACGCGCTCTGTTTCTGTGGAAAGCTGTTTTCCTTAATTTCCCTTTTTAAAAAGATATTTCCATTTTTTTCTAACAGTATCAAATATTTCTTTCCTCTGAATGTGGTCTGAATTATCCATATCTTAACAACTGTTTTGACGAATTATTTTTAATCTTTTAAGATTTATAAGAATATATGAAAAATAAACTCATTTATCATTTTCTGATGCCTTATTTCATTAAATATTTTTTCTATCAATATTCCATATCCATACAAGAGAAGAAGAATTAAAAAAAAAAAAAATAACTTCAATGAAACGTTTGTGTGCATCCACGTAACATTATATTTATGGTAGTGCACGATCAATCAATGTGATGGCATCTTAATTATAGGTTATTAAGTGTATATTTATTTTTGTATTTTAATAGTATGTTCAGTAAGATTTAAAATTTTTTATTTTTTTATTTTTTTAACTTTAAATAAATATTCATTTAGTATTTATTTTTTTATAACCCGAGGTATCCGGGTCAGCTTACGCGCACCACTACTGATTTCCGGACTCACTGAACACCCTGCAAACCCAGTAGGCAGGTAAGACACCGCAGGGGTGACAGGCTTGCACAGAGAGAATCGAACCTGGATGCTGAGGAAGGGAACAAGTCCCTGTCATGACTGCTAAGTCACAACCTCAAGTGCTAGTATTTTTATTTTATTTGGATGTGTTGGTGTTAGAAATAATTTTTAAAAAATAAAAAAGTTATTATTTTGATGTATTTTTAAGTGAAAAACACTTTAAAAAAATAATCATTACTACACCTCAATGATCTTAAATGTGTGTTTGGACGGGAGATGTTGTGGTTTTTTTAATAAAAAGCATATACTTTTATTTTTATTTTGATGAGGTGTGGTTTATAATTAAAAATGATTGTGTATTTAAAAAAACCTCATTGTAAATCCCACCCAGACACACTAGAAATCTTAATATAAGATGGCGGCAAAAACACTAAAAATTTTATTTTTTTTATTTATAATTAAATGTTTTATGTTTTTTTATATAAAAAATATATATATTTATAATAAAAAAATCCCCACCGCCCTGGTAACAAACAAGGCCTACAAGCTGTACTGGAACTCGTTAATAAATGCAGTTAGGTGAGGGAACGGCCATCCAATTCATTCTCACATGTAGACAAACTTTGTGCAACAATTTGATGGCCCCACTCAAAATAATTACCCTTTTTATTATATTAATCTTAGTAAGTTGAACAATCATGTGGGTATTGAATGATTTTTTTTTTTGGTAATGCTGATTTATGGTACATCCATCATGATCATCTATCGATTTTATTAAGTGGGTCCCTGTGGTTGACATTTTTCTTCGGGTGATTTGAGATTTTTTTTGACTTCAGTGAGTCATCAATGTGGGCGGCGGGTTTTAACCAGCCACCCCAGCACCGCTGAGAAAATGGTTCGACGCTGTGATTTGGAGATGCCTTGAAACGCTCGAGGATGTAGCTAATTAAGCGCCGGTTTAGCGATCAGTTGATTATGGTTTTCAAGTGTTTGGTGATGGTTTAAAAGCTATTAGCATACTCCTTTCCACGGGTTATTTTTACAAGTTATATAATCTATGATTTTCCAAAACATACAATCATAGCTAAGAGTT
>Ga0325411_1001109_pt1 | contig 29612 bp, 24 predicted proteins | sample PopdelMetagenome_13_FD_206181 | JGI IMG/M metagenome (GOLD analysis project Ga0325411, IMG submission 206181) | Populus deltoides microbial communities from Bellville, Georgia, United States - Xylem-PdIQD-R4 | ecosystem: Host-associated > Plants > Phyllosphere > Stem > Wood/Secondary xylem...
GTGTGTCAACACTGCAAAGTTATGTGCAAGGATATCGGGATTTATGTTGATGCCAAAGGAGTGAGGCGTCTGGCTCTTAGCAGCGTGCCTCTCAAAGTTATGTTCAAGAAGGCTTGAAGATCATGATTGATGATGGATGCTCAAATACTATATCAATAAGCTACGTAATGTGGCTTTTCTTCTACTGTGTGTGTTGTAACATTCCATTAAAATGTGCTTCTGTAGGAATAAATCCCATATTTGGAAATTAAAATGTATCTCATGTCGTTTATTGCGTAATAAAGAAACAAGAATGCCTACGGTGAGCTGTGAGATTTAACAGTTTTATTTTGTCATTATTTATATTAGTACTTTGTCTATGATTATTGAATAAAAATTATTTTTTAAAAAAATACTAGTAGATCATTTCTAGTATATGGATCAGTCTATCATTAATAAATTTATCAATGACTTTATAGATAAATTATGCGTGCCAAAAAAATTATTTCATTGGTGATTTAACAATTATAGTGGTATTTGCTATAATTCTTTTCCAACTCTTTAAAATATATTGACAAAATTATTTTGTTGATAACGCTGTCAGTAATAATATAAAAATATATTTTAAAAAAATCTATTGAACAGAGATAGAAAATAATTAAAAAAATTAAATTAATATAAAATTCAAATATTTAAAAATCAATTATCTTAATATAAAAATCAAATATTTATTACAAATTTATACGTTTAAATACAATGAAACTAAAGGCAGTGCTGGAGGAGGAGGAGGAGGTTGGTCGTCCCCAGGACCGTTTGGCCAATAAAAGGGTGCACATGTACTACTAATTTATGATCTCATATCCATGATCATTCAGTAGAGTTCTTCATTAAATATCTACGGAGAGTCATTCATATTTTTCATTGAGAGGAGTTGTATGTTATTGCACTCTTTGATTTAACAAGGCTACAAACGTTGGAGACTGAGCGCTCGAGATCGATTATAAGCACCCAATGGTTGAAACACTATGGATCATCCACAAGTTCTTGACCGTAGTATTAAAAAGTCCATACACCTAATTTCTATCGGGTCCACAAAATGATTATGCCTCCAACCACAAATTCAAGTGGGTTGAAGGATGGTCCCTATATATTTCCTTTAACCAGCTCTTATATGTCTCTTGGAAATAAAAAAATAAAATAATCAAATTCAAGTAAATAATAACTTAGAAAAAAATGGTTGAAAACAAATTTACCACAATGTGTTGATCTCGGCTATTGACGAACTATTGCATCCATTTTTAGAGATCATGACTTCACAAGTACGTTTCCACAAAAGCTCCATTAGGCTTGGCTTACATCTAAGAGGCATAGCCTATAAGATTAAAATTTTATCAGTTAAATATATTTATAAACAACAAAAAATTAAAAAAATGGATGTAATTAAAATAAATCTTGTCGCATGTGTGTGGCATTGCGGCGATCGTCCACCCTCTCAGGTATTGTATGTCTATCCATTCTAGCAAATATAGGGAGATAAAGAATTCTTGTCTCTTATCAGTGAAAAATGGAATGGGAGTCGCCACCTAATTTTTGGTTATTAGGAATTCTAACTGGTCTAAGAGATCAGGTACGGAGACTGATTGCGTAAAGGGAAAATATTAGCACCCCAAATACGCTCTACCTAAAGTAAGCTGCATTGTTTTATTGTCTGATAAAAATCTAAAGTCTTGTCATGTTTTTTTAATTAGTGGTTCGTCTATGGTTCAAGAAAAGCCGTCTTCAGTAAGGAGGTTCTTATCTTATGGGATAAAACCTAACCGTTCTAATGTCTATAAAAGAGCTACCCTTTTAATATCGAGAATACGTTTTATGTATAAATTTGTAATCCCAGACATTAAAATAAAACAGTGTGTGTGTATGTGTATTTGAAATATTGGCCAAGTTCTCGTGACTTTAATAAACTGGTTATTAAAGCCAAAATGCATGGTAAAATATTTTTTTTTTGAAGTTTTCTTTGTTGTATGAAAACACAATATGATTATTATTATTTTAGCTTTGAGAGACTTGGCCGTATGCATGAAAACAAAAATATTTTTTTGAAATACTGGATTTGTATCTTTACGATATAAAAATACAAACCGATATTAATCAAAATGGCGTAGAAAGAAATACGCGGGAAAATCACAATTTCTTCATATATATATATATATATATATATATATATGGAACTAGGCCGAACCCAACCCAATTATATGGGTTGGGCCTGTATTGGCCCACCTATAAGGCTGGACTCACAAATGGCCAACAAACAAATGGCTACTGTGCTCAGCACAACAACTACCTAATTATTTCATCTGATGCAGATCATGAGTCACGTTCTACATGCAAATGAAAGAAAGGAAAGAGCAAATAAACTAGGGGCAGCGGGGGTGAGAAGGTTACCTGGAGTGGCGAGGCACGGTCGTGGCCGTCAGCGATGGTTGAAGGTGGCGGTGTCAGCGGCGGCTATTTTCTTTCCTTCCCTTCTATCTCCTTTGTTTCTCTCCTTGACCCCTTCTCTGTTTTTTTTTTCCGTTATCTTCTCTTTTTCTCCTCTATCTCTCCTCTTCTTCCTCCTGTCTTCTCTTTCCCTCTCTCTGTTCTTTTCTTTCCTTTCCCTCCTCTGTTTTCCCCTGTTTTTTTTTCTTCCCTTACGTTTCTACTATTTTGGTCCCTGTCTCTTCACCCCTTTTCTCTCTCAAACAAATCCTCTTCTGTCTCTCTCTTTTGATTTCTTTTTTTCTTCCACTAATCCACCCCCCCTTTTTGCTGATCTCTGGGTAGTATTTATAGGGGCATAGGGAGCGGGATCGACCCTTCCTCGTCCCATCATTTTGCATAGGGCGCGAGGCCACCATTCTGCCTTGTCATAGCACCGGCTGAGACGTCCAATAGGGGCGTAGCTTGCAGGACACGACCTCTCTGTTTTCTCATCATGAGGAGGTGCGGGTGGCGTCCGATTTTGGTTTTAACAGAACATGTGGGAAGGGAGAGAGAGGAAGAAACAAGGAAAAAAAAACAAAAACTTCTCTTCCCCTGTTGCACGTCCAGGGGAAGAAGAAGGAGAGACAATGCTGCCTAAAAAACAACATTATTTGTTTTCCTTTTTTTGTGGAAAATGCATGAAACAGCGTCGTGTTGCCCAAAATACGTCGTTTCATTTAAATGGAAACTAGTGCTAAAATGCGTCAGATTTCAAATCAGTCCTTTAATTTGCGTGCTTTTAGTTTGTTCATTGGTTTTGGATTTCTTCAATCAATTCCTTGATTATCAAACTTCAATATTTATACAATGAAGCCCCTGATTTGACCAAATCAACTCTAAAAAAATTATAATGTGACCCCAAAACTTTAATTTCTTCCAATTAAAGCCTAAATTAACTTAAAAAATAATTTTTCCTTATAATCAACCCTCCATAAATTCAATTAAACCTTCAATAAAATTTAATTGAGTTCATAAACATCTGATTTTGTACTTTTCTTTCTCAAATCAATTTTTTTTTATCAACAGGGCTCTCATCGATCAACGATATATCGTCAAATTTCAATCTTTGTATTTTTTAACCTTCTTAACCAATTTTGACCATTTTCTGAGCGTTTTGGCATTCTATTATTTTTTATTTTATTTTTTTCTCCTTTTTATGCCGGGGGCCAAAAATGGGTTGTAACAGATGCTCCCTCTTCACAATACTTACATAGCAAATACTTTGCGTCGTAAGTTTTGTAAAGATAAACAAAACTGAACTTCCAAAACCAATCTTCTCAAAGCTTGGTTGATCTAAAAATCTGTCTTTACAGCAATCCCCTTCAACTAGAAACTTATGATCAACATTATGCACAACCGGGCTATTCTGAGATCCCGATCAAGCGATCTTCAAAAATTACATTTTGTTCGTGGTTAGGTTAAACTGAGATCCCTTTCACTGATCCCCTTTAACTAGAACCAAAATTTATGCGTGGTTAGGCTAAATTGACATCCTTTTCGCCGATCCCCTTTAACCAGAACCAAAATCCTTTGTAGTTAGGCTAAATTGAGATCTATTTCGCCGATCCCCTTTAATCAGAACCAAAGTCTTTGTGTGGTTAGGCTAAAATGAGATCCCTTTCATCGATCCCCTTTAACCAGAACCAAAATTTATACGTGGTTAGGCTAAATTGAGATCCTTTTCGCCGATCCCCTTCAACCAGAACCAAAATCCTTTCTAGTTAGGCTAAACTGAGATCCCTTTCGTCGATCCTCTTTAACCAGAACTAAAGCCTATGTGCGGTTAGGCTAGACTGAGATCCCTTTCACCGATCCCCTTTAATTAGAACCAAAATCCTTTGTAGTTAGGCTAAACTAAGATCCCTTTTGCCGATCCCCTTTAACCAGAACCAAAGTCTATGTGAGGCTAAACTGAGATCCTTTTTGTCGATCCCTTTTAACTATAACCAAAATCTGTGTGTGGTTGAGCTAAACTGAGATCCTTTTTACCGATCCCCTATAACAAGAACCAAAATATATGTGCAGTTAGGCTAAACCAAGATCCCTTTCGCCGATCCTCTTTAACCAAACCAACATCCTTTATAGTTAGGCTAAACTAAGATCCTTTTCGCCGATCCCCTTTAACCAGAACCAAAGTCTGTGTGTGGTTAGGCTAAACTGAGATCCGTTTCGCCGATCCCCTTTAATCAGAACCAAAGTTTATTTGTGGTTAGGCTAAACTGAACCAGAACCAAAGTCTATATGGTTAGGTTAAACTGAGATCCCTTTCATCGATCCCTTTTAACCATAACCAAAATCTATTTGTTTGCAGCTCGGTCAACCTGAAATCCCATCTGGTGATTCCCTTTGACCAAAGCTAAAATATTTGTGTGTGGTGGTTAAACTAAGATTCCCTCTGGTAACCCCTTTAACCATAATTTGTCTTATGGCTCGGTCAAACTGAGATCCCATCTGGCGATTCCCTTTAACCAGAACCAAAGTCTGTTGTAACTTGGTTAACCTAAAATCTCCTCTTGTGATTCCCATCAACCAAAGCTCAAAATCAATGTTGTAACTAGATTAACCTGAAATCCCATCCAGCGATTTCCTTTAACCAAAGCTAAAATCTTCATGTGGTGGTTAACCTGAGATCTTTTATGGCGATCCCTTTTAACCATAATCTCAAAGTCCATCTATGTGCAGCTCAGTCAACATGAAATCCCGTCTGATGATTCCCTTTCCAAAGCTAAAATTTTCATATGGTGGTTAACTTAAGATCCCTTCAGGCGATCCCCTTTAACCCTATCATTTTTGCGGCTTGTTCAATCTGAGATCTCATCTAATGATCCCTTTTAACCAAAACCAATGTCGGTGCGCAGCTTGGTTAACTTGAAATCTCATCTGGTGATTTCTTTTAACCAAATCTAAATTCTATGTGCGGTTAGGTTAACATGAGATCCTATATGGCAATCCCCTTTAACCGGAACCAAAGTCTTTTGTGCTTTTCATGATGATAGGATTCGAATTGAAGACTCTTCTTGTTGATCTTCTTATTTCTTTGAGATTTTCCTAATGTTAAGGTTTATCTTATCTTCTTCTCGTTCCAGGGATAAAACTGTGATTTCTTTACTATCACAAACTCAAAGGTTTTTTCTTTGTCCATAATCTCACTAGACTTCATTAAGGATCTTTCTTACACAATTTAATAAAAATGTTTGATGCAATGTTTTGAGGTTGGATCACATGCATGCATTCTTACCTAGTTTGGAATATAAGCCCCCTCTTTGACTTTCTATTATCATAGGGTGTCTTTATTTGTTATTCAACACTTTTTTTTTGCTTCTGATTCCACGACTCATCCATGTGCTAGCCTTCAACTCAAATGTGTGTGAAGTGCCCATCTTAGGTTGTCCATGATGAATACTGCTCTCGTTGTTTCTTAAGCTTGACCATGCCTCCAAATATGGTGTCGCTCAATTCATCATGTAGGAGTTTAAGTCATTAGTTATCTCCTGGATTCTCTCAAGAACTGTTTCGTAACTAGCTATTTGCATCCTTCGTGGAAACATCGGGTCGTCCAGACATACCTCTCATAGCTTGTAGTAATAGGCCTATCGTTGTGTGCTCAATATTCTTCTCCATAGATTCTCCTCAGCTCATCTAATCAGATTGTGAGAAAAAATGTCTCAGCCTCATTCATGATGTTGTTTTTATCACCTGTACTCATGCAGTGAAGTGTGCATTTGGCTTCAAAAAAAATTATCTCATAGTCGCTCTTAGTGGTGGGCGTCTTTCTGGCATTCATTTAATGTAGTTGTGTGATAACATCTTTCAATAACCATATTTCAAAGGGTGACAATATGGAATTATCCTTCAAATGTAGCGTTGTTCCACAGCCAATCTTGGAGGTGTGCCTCTTTTCACCAGTCATTCTTATTCAATCGTGTGTCCTTATCAGTCAATAGCCATATTTCAAAGGATGATGATATGAAAATGTCCTTCGCGTACATCTTTGTTCCACCATCAATCCTAGTGGTGTGCATCTTTTTGGTATTCATTTAATTGCAACCGTATGCTCACAGCGGTCAATATCTATATTTCAAAGGATGACAACATGAAAATGTCCTTCAGGTGCATCTTTGCTCCACAGTCAATCTTGGTGAATTGCTTCCTTTTATCATTCCTTCAAATACAACTATATGCCAAATCGATCGATATCCATGCTTCAAAGGATGACGACATGAAGATGTCCTTCAGGTACATCTTAACTCCACAATCAGTCGTGGTGAATTGCATCCTTTTATCATTCATTCAAATGCAATTATATGCCCACATCGATCAATATCTATTTTTTAAAGAATAACATGAAGATATCCTTCAGGTACATCTTTGCACTACTTTCAGTCTTAGTGAATTGCATCCTTTTATCATTCATTCAAATGCAACTATATGCCCACATTGATCAATATCCATGTTTCAAATAATGACAACATGAAAATGTCCTTTAGGTACATCTTTGCCCCACAATCAATCTTAGTGATTTGCATTGTTTTATCATTCATTTCAATGCAACTGTATGCCCACATCGATCAATATCCTTTTTTCAAATGATGATGACATGAAAATGTTCTTCAAGTACATCTTTGTATGTCGATTGCTGACGGGGGTTCACTAGGTCACGGGATGTTTTTGAACAACATTGCCCCTAATTGATCTGAACATGCTCGCAAGAGGTTCTTGTCATTATCAGATGCTAATCATAACTTTAGTGGACTTTGCTGACTCGTCATTTAATTCTTTCTTTGCCCCTAGCTAATCTGAATACTACTTCTATTCCTTTTCAAGTTTCAAATGCATTGCCCCTGGCTGCCCCACTTCTCAAGGAGTGTCGAGAAGTGTTAAATGATGAGTCAGCAAAGTCATTTCTGTCAAGGATTTCACAAACTCAATCGATATTCTTCTTTGTTCGACAATCTTCCTTGTTCTAGAATCAATTCTCACATTTCAAAGATCATGTTTATTCAAAGTCTAGTTTGTTGAAATGAAATCAGAGATGTCCTTTTGAAAATTAAGCTTTTTTTATTAGTACTTAAAAGTGTATTTTTATCAAGGTTTTATATCATCATTTTGCACTTGAAGTATCAATAACTCTTTAACTAGAGCATGTTTTATAAAAAACAAGTCTGATAATATAATATAGCTTTAATTTATGGTAAATGCTCATTTTAAATGCAAGCATATCTCACAATTCAAATGATTGATTGATGTGATTAACTATTGAAAGTGAAAGGACAAAGAAAAGGCTAAGCTTAGAAAAAAGATGCTGATTCAATTCAAATTGGAACACTGTTCCGTCATTGGGTCATATCTAGAGCTGTAGATCTTGGATTTCAATTTGGTTTATATGTATAGAAAGCTAAGTAATAGGCCTACAATGTTCATGAAAAGTGGAAGACCTCAATCTTCTGTTTTCAAATTCAACGCTTGGCCACAAAAGAGAAGCCAGAATCTGTCTTGCAATCCAGCCCAAACACTACTCAGACTTTTACCCATAGCTGGAGTTCTAGAAGGTATAATGACGTCAAATTTTATGGGTGGAAAGATAAGACAATTTCCAACAACTTTCATAAAGACCGCCTGCTCAAGTTCTGGGGTTAGCAATGATATTTCATCCAGACAAGAGCTTGAGGGCTATCCACGTCCACCAGAAGCACTACTCAATATTTTAGCTATATCTCAATATGTAGTGATCCAAATGCTCTTAAATATTGTGAGTGGAAAGAGGAGATGATTTTCAACAACTTTTATTAGGAACACTTTGCCAAATTCTGATTGCATTAATGTCATTTGATCCAGCCAAAATGCTTGAGTGTTGTTGTTCCTCAAGTCCACTAAATCAATAGTTGGCCAATACATCAATAATCAATTACCAAATGAATAGTTATGAATTTTAGCCTATAAAAGGAGACATTTGTCATTCATTTAGGCATATTGGTTCTTAGATCAAGATCATGTTCTTGTTTTCTTTGTATTTTGTAATGTTCAAGTTTTATTCCATGTTATGTTTTCCTTAATCTCTTGTTTATGCTTTTCATTTCATTTACTATTCTTATATAATTATGTTCTTATCTTGTCTATCTATGTTTCTCTTCTTCATAATATTTAGCTAAGTTTATTATGTCAAGGTGAAAAAGTTTCACTAATGGTGTTAGAATAAGTATAATATAAATTCAATATGGACTTCAATGCTGATATCCTAAACAACTTGATATTAACATGTCTTATCATTTTTTTCTTATGAATTCTTAATACCTTGCTTGTTAAATGGTTAATCTAGATTTGTGATGTATAACACCTGGTACATCAAATGCTTGATCCTTCATAGTCTTTGACCGACATCGTTGTTATGAGAGGAACTTGATTTGTTGTCAACATAAGTTAGCATCATGAATACCTGATAAAATTTATAAGTATGGTGTTACGTAAATAAGATAATTAATATGATCATGCTGATAATTTATAAATATTTTATACTTTACTTATCTCTAATACTATTAGTGGATCCTCTAATTTTGACAATTGTTTTTATCATTGTTTAATCCTCATATTAATCTCACATCTCAAAGATCTCTTTAACTCTTTGTTAAATTATATATATTATTTATAATTTATATAGTTGACCTCCCTGTGGATCGACCCCGGTCCTATCGGGTTATTTATTACTTTGACATTCCTGCACTTGGGATAAGATATCAACTCTTTGATCGTGTCACTTTTTGATCAAAGATCCAACACACGTTATTCAAAATACACAGTTTTTTTATTGTCATGTATTTTGAAAACAAAAATTGACCCGATGTAGGATTAAAATGGCTTTTCCCATGTTTTTTTATCCATTTTAAACTTTTATTTTGGGTATATCTTTGATAGTCTGTGATGAGGTAACCTTTATGTGAATTTCAAAAACAAAATGCTCAACTCAAATCTCAGGCTTTATCAAGAGAGGTTGTTTTCTTTTTTAGCTCTTATTTTATCAGCATGCATAATAACCAATAGCTTAATTCATGAAGCTATGATTCTTATGAAAAGGCTCTTCAAGCTTTGAGAGCGCCATTTATTGGTTCAAATTGCTTACTTGATCAAAAAGGGCTTTTCAAAGCACGCAATACAGGCTATGGTTTAAGGCTATGAAAGAAAGGGATTTCACCAACTCAAAATGTGTTTGAGAGTTTCAAAGATCTAGGATCAACATCAATTATCCATCAACTCTCTCTCTCTTGTTGTCGTTGCAGAGGAATGACATAAAGTCATGTTAAAGACAAATTCAAAATTCTCTTAACATGGGTCGTAATCTATTTTTTTATATAAATGACCAATCTTGATCAATTTAAAGATACTAGAGGCTTTATCACAGACCTCAAAAGTCAAGTTTGTAGCTCAGCACTTTTTGGTTTTTGACTTTCGGCCTTTGATGTGTCTAATAACTGTGACATGATTAATTCCAACACTTATCTTCACTGCTTTGTCTGGATGATAAAGAAAAACCAATATCGGTATTTTCTACCCTCGGGTCTATGTCTCTTTTTTCTTTTAGCCCTATCTCAAATGTTAGGCTTTTGCTCTTATCCTTCTCTTTTCTAATGATTCTATCAGTGTCTTCAAAATATCTCTCATTTGCCCCCGGTGTTGGGTGTGAAGAAATATTTTATCAGGCTCAAATAGGGACCACAAGGGATATAATCTTTAGAAAGTGAAGGGATAACAAAAATGGCCATTTTTCATTTCAAGAAAGGTCGGTTAAAACCGATAAATTTTTACCTCATCCAGTGTAATGATTTGGATTTGCAAAGAGTCATGATTCGCGAACCAATAACTGGCGAATCCACTACGTGTCATTAGGCATACTGCTAGAACTTAGTTATATGATGTGTGGTTCAATTTTATGGTATGTGAGCTCAAGATTAGTTCGGTCATCTCTTGCTGTTTTAACGAACATCAAGTCTTTTCTGGAATCAAAAGACTTTTAATTTTACGTGTTGGAGTTCAATCAAAATATTTTGCCAAAATAAAATTTGAACGAAACATCTCTTTATTTCAAAACAATAATAAGACTAAGAATAAAGCATAAACCATTAAAAAGTGAGATGTGATCCCAAAACAAAATGATAGGCAATAAAATTGACAACATGACATTTCTAAACAGCTTCTTCATCGGTTATCCATGTCTTGTTATCATTCATTGGTGATGGCCTATTGATGATATGATCGTTGATATCATTCTTCACAAAATCTGCCCATGTCTTGCTCGCCAATTTTCTAACTTCATCTTCAAAATTCTTGCAATTCTTCACATCTCATCTGGATTATTCCATCTAGAGAACCATGCCTTGGGGCAATGAACTAACTGTGCTTTTTCCTTGGTGGAAAATGTGAGCTGAAATGGGAAGCATCCATGGAGCAGACCCTTCCTTAATCGTAGCATATCAATGTACCCAGTCTTAAAGTTGAAGGATATCACATCAGGAAAATATTCTCCCATCAGCACAATATCAGCATTGCAGAAGGCCAAATGATTTATGTGGGGTTCTTTCCTTATTCAAACCCCTATGTTTATTGAATGCCTTTTGCTCTATTGTTTTCTATCATGATCCTTCATGATCCATACTTCCATGAAATTTCTCTCCCTATCGATGCAGGTCATGGTGAGCTTTCCTTTGTATTCAGTAAGTTTGACATCTTTGTTTTCATTGCCCTCAGAGGTTGGCAGGGGAAGTGGGAATAAACAATGACTCTCCCTTTTTACATTAAATACAAAGACGTTTCTCTTCCAAGTGAGCCAATGAAGTGAGCCATTTACAGATACTTTTGTCATGCAATGAAGAGATTCTTCATGAGGCAACTTCACTTCATCCAACAACTTCCATTTCCAAGTTGCTGATTCAAACAACTCAACTCTAATGCAATGACACTGGCGGATGTTGACAACTCTTGATTCTGGCGAGGAAAACAGAATTGGAGGGACCTTTATTCCAAACTGACGAGCATGCATGTTTAAACATATGAGTGTTCTATATGATAAACTTGCCTTTCAAGGGGTGACATATGGTTGTAACTTTTGTATGATGAAACAAGAATCTTGATTCTTGACCAAACTCTACAATGAAAATTTCCTGAGTGACGACCATTGTGCCACCCACAAGTCTTAAGTTCAAGATGCTTCGAGAAGGGTTTTTTATGCAAAATAAAAGGTAGGGAGCATACACCCTAAAGGCAAGTTCTAGATCTTTTATGTGAGACAAAAGGTAGGTTGATTACTTAGGCTCTAAAAAGGCTCTCTTGTTGTCCTAGTGATTGCCCTCGTGAAGGCAATATGGAGGCTCAGTAGGTAATGGGATGGCATATGGACCAATCATTACCATTCTAAGTACTCAGCAAAGAGTTGGGGTTTACACAAACTTAAACCTTAACTAAAAGTCGTAAGGTAAGCTGTTAGTCCCACACTTAACCTAAAATTTTTTTGTATAACTCTCACATAAAAAGAGAATGATACATGAAAAATTATATAATGCATGAACAAATATGTATAAATTTAAAGCATATGAGCAAATAACTAAAGGAAATCCATCTTAACAATAACATGCACAAAACCAAAGACAAAAATTAGACAAAACAATGCTTAGTCCACAAGGTCCCCAATGGAGTCGCCATTCTTTCGCACGTGTGCGGTGTCGCGGAGATCATCCACCCTCTCAGGTATTGTATGTCTATCTATTCCGGCAAATATAAGGAGACAAGGAATTCTTGTCTTTTATCAGTGAAAAAATAGAATGAGAGTCGCCTCCTAGTTTTTGGTTACTAGGAACCCTAACTGGTCTCAGAGATAAGGTATGGAGACTGATTGCATAAAGGGAAGGTATTAGCACCCCAAATACGCCTTACCTAAGGTAAAATACATTGTTTTATTGTCTTCTCTTTCCCTCTCTCTGTTCTTTTTCTTTCCCTTTCCCTCCTCTGTTCTCCCTTTTTTTTTTTTCTTCCCTTTCATTTCTACTGTTTTGGTACCTTTCTCTTCACCCCTTTTCTCTCTCAAAACAAATCCTCTTCTGTCTCTCTCTTTCAGTTTCTTTTTCTTCTTCCACTAATCTACCCCCCTTTTTTGCTGATCTCTGGGCGGTAGGGGTAGAGGGAGTGGGATCGACCCTTCCCCGTCCCATCATTTTGTATAGGGCGCGAGGCCACCACTCTGCCTTGTCATGGCGCTGGGTGAGACGTCCATTGAGGGCATCGCATGTAGGACACGACCACTCTGTTTTCTCATCATAAGGAGGTGCGGGTGGCGTCCGGTTTTGGTTTTAACTTAGCACATTGGAAGGGAAAGAGATGAAGAAACAAGGGAAAAAAAAACAAAAACTTCTCTTCCCCTGTTGCACGTCCAGGGGAAGAAGGAGAGACAGTGCCGCCTAAAAAACAACACTGTTTTGTTTTCCTTTTTTTTGTGAAAAATGCATGAAACGGCGTCATGTTACCCAAAACGCGTCATTTCATTTAAATGGAAACTAGCGCTAAAATGCGCCAGATTTCAAATCAGCCCTTCAATTTGCGCGCTTTTTAGTTTGGTCCTTGGTTTTGAATTTCTTCAATCAAGTCCCTAATTGCCCATCAAACTTCAATATTTATGCAATGAAGCCCCTGATTTGACCAAATCAACTCTCAAAAGTTATAATTTGACCCCAGAACTTTAATTTTTTCCAATTAAAGCCCAAATTGACTTAAAAAATCATTTTTCCTTGTAATCAACCCTCCATAAATTCGATTAAACCTTCAATAAAATTTAATTGAGTCCATAAATATTTGATTTTATACTTTTCTTTCTCAAATCAAATTTTCTTTATCAACAGGGCTCTCATCGGTTAATAATATACCGTCAAATTTCAATCTTTGTATTTTTTAACCTCCTCAACCAATTTTTTATCATTTTTTGAACATTCTGGCATCCTCTTTTTACTGCTATTATTTTTTATATATTTTTTTCTCCTTTTTGTACTGGGGGGTCAAAAATGGGTTACAACAAATCTTACTATTTATTTCGCAGGCGAAACAAACAGAACAGAGTCGCTGGTTTGCAAGGTAATGAAACCGTTAATTTGCTAGCTCTGGTTCCCTACACTAAACTGCGATGACTGTTGTGTGAAATGCTCGGACATCACGTGTTGAATGTATTCTGCCCATACAGTTTGTGGGATGTATGGTGACCTCGAAGTCATCCAAACCACCACATCTTTCCAGGTTGGTAGAACGCTTTCTTTGGCATACTATTTAGATTTCATTTGCGCCTCATACCAAAAATCACGCAAACTATATGGTACAAATGAATTATCTATAAGTAAGTAAAAATAAAATTTTCATATTTGGAATAAAAAAATTATCCTGATTTCGATGTTATCTAGTTGTATCGTGATTCACCCAAACCTTCCTCATAACATTATCATTTGCTTTATCTCACTCAAATTTTGTCATGCAATAAAAAATAAAAAAAAATTCAATAATGTCAATAAATTAAATGAATTAACATAACAAATAGTAAGATTTTAATTAATACTAACCTTAAATCTTGAAAACCATGTATTAACCTGCAATTTCCATTTAAGATGTTTGGAAACTTGGCTCCATTGAAACAATATAATTTACATTGACGATTTAAATGTCAATATTATTGTTTAGGTAGCCTTAATGTTTATGAACCTGAAATTGAATAAATTTAATGAAATATTACTTGTTCAAAAATTGTTAAACATAAACCAACTCAAAGCAAAACAAACTTATATTGAATGATCATCCTTCCACTGCATCTCATACTTGCGGGTGCATGGATCCTGCTTTGAAGGGACCCCTCTCTATGTTGCAGCATCGCACTCGAAGAGGAAGCATGAGTTGATGCATGTACCTCCAGTGCCTCTTCTTGGTTAGCACCTAATGAATCGTGGTTGTCATTATCACTACTAGAAGCACTAATAACAATCTTGTGCTCATGACGTTCAATTGATTTTCCCTTAGGTATCTACATAAATTTATGGAAATAAATAGACAACATATATGTCACAAACCAGTTGATTTTATTTTATTTCTAGCAACAATTTTGAATAAGTCAATACAGATTTCATATATATTCCCTATCTATTCATTCTGCAAATATTTATATTGATAGTTGCACGCACAACACAATAACACTAATTCATATAACAATAATAAAATAAATTTTTCTTTATAGAGAAATTTGTCAACAAATATTACATTATAGTTTATGGCATTACACTTTCTTGTTTTGGAAATTAGTAAGAGTTATCTTCTTCTTCTTCAATTGACTTATCGTTAACTCCATCACAATCTTCTATGCTGATTTCATTACTATCATCATTTTCATCAACTTGTACATGTCTGCTAGAGCCCAAAACAACATTCAACTCCTCAGTGTCAATATCAATAAAAATATTCTTGGCAACGTGAAAACTTGAATTTTCTTCTAAGTCAATCGATGAAGCAACTTGATGCATGCTCCTTGATTCCGCTCAAAATTGAAGATGCACACTATTAAAGTGTTTATAAGCTTCATCATCAGAAGGGTGAACCATCACTCCATCCATCGCATCATGTGGTTAGTGTCATGTCATATGCTTAGCTGTCTTTGGTGATGTTGCGGGATGACGTCAAACAGTATGCTTTTTGTAGCCTCCTAAGAGGTGGTGTTAGAAAAGGAAAAGGTATTGGGTTTAATCATAAAATTATGATTAAGGTTTAGAATTCTTCATCTAGTATTATGGTTACTAGGAAACCTATGGTCTACAAGAGTCCGAGTAAGGACTGGTCATGTAAAAGGAAGATGCATCACCCTTAGTGCACCCTACCTGAGGAAGACTGCATTGTTGTTTGATTGTTTTTCTAGGTTAAGTTTCTATTCTTTAGTCTTTTTCTAAGGTCTAAGGTAAATCTCTCTTTATGAAGAAGTCTCTATCTTATTGGGTGAAGTCATAACCGTTCTGAAGTCCAAATCTTAGCATCACATTTATTTTGCACTTTGTATCTTTAATACATGAGGGTATACTCTATTGTGTAATTTTACACCCCTAAACATTAAAGTCTACATCTAAACCCTAATATAAAATGAACAAAACGATTGGTGAAAGGTTTTTGATATTTGATCAAATCCTAATAGATAATCATAAACAAGTTATGATATCCTTCTTCTTTTTTTTTGCATTTTTAAAATATGAGAAAGATGTATTTTTTGTTTTTTTAATAAAAAGTATGCTTAGAAAACTTTTAGGATTTGGTCATATGCATGAAAACAAAAAAAAAATTGTTTTTTTAGAGGAAATTGATTTAAAAATTTTAAGATTTTTTTTAATTTTACAAAAAAATTAAGGAACGTTTCACAGACAACTCGTTATTATGCAAAAGTTGTAGAAAAATATGCAAGAAAATCACAAATTTTTTGAAAGGATTTTTTTTCTTGATTCGACCTAAAAGGATCTTAATCATTGGTTTAAAGTGGCTATCATGGGCTATCAAATTTGTTGCAGGAAATGGCTAGTCGGCTTGGTCACTTTAGGGCAGTGCCACAACCATTGTAGCGTTAATCAACCAAAATGGACCACACTAGGATGTAGTCAGATGCTATGTGATCATTTATGCGCTAGTTTTGTCAAATTTAGTGCATAGATGAAGTATTAAATGCCTTAAAAAAGAAGCCACCCGAACAGCTTTTTAGTGAAAATCTGAAGAGGAAGATGAACGGTTAACCCAAAATAGCATTGTTTTGGTAAAGTTCATTTTAGTCTTTAAGTTCATGATTTCTCTCAATTACATACCTGATTGTCTTCAAACTTTTAATTTTATTTAATTTTTCTCTTTACGAACTTCAATTAAAGCCCTAAATTTCAACACCTTTTTTCAAATAGTCCTTGTCCTTCGATTTATGCAATTTGACCCTTAATTGACCATTAAACTTTTAATTATTTTCAATTTTGTCGCACCCTCGCGGCAGAGCGGTGATCCTTGATTGATTTCGAGGTCTTTGTTTATTGTAAAGGGAGTCGCCACCTAGTATTATGGTCACTAGGAAACCTAAACTGGTTTTTCAGAGATTCTAAGGTAAGGGACTGGTTGCGTAAAGGGAAGGTATTAGCACCCCTAGTACGCCCTACCTAAGGTAAGCTGCTTGGTATTTGGTTTGCCTTATAATTGCTATAGTGTCAGTGTCTTCTAATCCCATCAGTTTCTTAGGATAAGTTTACTATGATGAACAAACTTGGACTCGAGGTCTAAAAAGAAAGACCATTGGTCAATGTGGATCACACCCTTAGATATGTCTACAAAGTACCAAGGAGAACCAATGCAGATCTCTTGAAATCTGTGTTTGATTCAGATTAAATTTATAGCCGATGATTTATGAGATAGGTAGAAATCCAAGGAGATTCCATGTGCTTTAAAAGCTCATTTTTCCCTTAGTATTTCAAGAGTTTACAACTCGTAAATCATAAGGAGGAGGGACAAATATTCAGAAATCTAAGGAAATTGAGAGCGCTTTAAAAGCCTCCTTTTGCCTTAGTGTTTCATACTCATGGCTCGTAAACCATGAAGTCTAAAACTTGAAATGTCCTCGATTCTAATCGAGGCTTCTTTCAAGAAAGTGTGATGACTTATTATTCCTAGAAAATTATTTTGGATATTTAACACTTAGGGTTTCTTTATCCAAACATTAACAGCGAATAATAACAAGTTATTCCCAATAATATTTTGGATATTCATCCCTTTAGGATTTTTTTTATCCAAATATTTACGGTGAATAATAGATGAATTCCCCCAAAATAAGATTTTTGTATTTTTTAGAATATTGACAAATACCCTTTAGAGTTTTACAAACATATTATAAAATCCAGAAATGCAAGAAAATAAATTTTTTGTTGTGTTTAAGAAATCCGTGTGAAAACATATTTTCAAAACTTCAAATATTTATTTTTTTTTATATATAGAAAGACGTTCAAAACATGTTAGGGTATTGACCGTATGCAACATAAAAAACATTTTTTATATTTTCTATTAAAAACACTTACATCGCTTTTAATCATAATTTCAGAACAAACTACATATTAGTCAAATTCTTAAGGCTTTAATAAAAAAATTATTAAATTACAAAAAATATGTAAAAACATGTTTTTATATTTTCACATAAAATACAACATAATTTTATTTGTTCTCGAGATATTTGATTATATACAAATTAAAACACTTTTTTTATTATTTTTTTTTACATTTACAGAAAAAAAACACGCACACATTCTTTTTTATTATTATTATGTTTTCTCACATTTACATGTTACCAATCACCAAAATTCAACATAAAACAAATAATACATCACACAAATAAAATTACATAATAACCCTTAAAATTCCAGGGAACTGCTAGGAAGGCTTCTGGACCACAAAACAGTGGTGGCGCGTCTAATCCACGTGCCACTGGTGACGCATGGGTTCACGCGCCGCTGGAAAACAACGACAGGGGAGATCTGCAACGGCTTCCTCCCTTCTTCACTGTCCCGCCGGCGGTGGCTTTCACCGTGACCTGCAATAAGGAAAAAAAACACAGGCAGTTGATTTTAAACCATTTCTTTCTTTTTCAGATCTGCTCTCTGTCTTCCCCTTTTTTAGATCTGTTTCTTCTGTAGATTTGTTTTTTATTTGTTTCACCTTCTTCTCTGTTTCAGGTGGCCGACGGCGAGGAGGAATGACCGAGAAGGGGGCGTCGCTGCTGGGGAAAGGAACAGCGGTGGCTGGCCTTGTTGCTGCTTGTCCGTGGCCGTTACTGTTGAGGAGACCGAAAGGGAAGAAAACGCTGTTGGTGGGTTTCTTTCGGGTTGTGAGATAAAGAGATCGGGGAAGATGGAGAGTCGGTCGTGGTTGGCAGGTCTTTTTGGTCTTGGTGAGTTGAGAGAGGAAAGGCTGGTGTTGTGCTGGGGTTGTTCGGGTGGCTGGGTTCTGTAGGGGAAGGAGAGGTGAGGGAGGAGATCAAGTTTTGGCCGGCTGAGAGAGAAGACTGCTGATCTATGGCCGGCTGGAGAGGGAAACCAAGAATTCTCAAAGACCAAAGGGGTTTCTCTGGTTTGGCTAAAAGGAGGGAGATACCGTGAGGGAGAGTAAGCCAGATGAAGGAGAGGGGCTGGTCTCTGCGTAAAAAAAAAATCAAAGGCCAAGGGTGGGGGGCGCGGCTGGTTTCGGCCGGGAAAAAATATTACGTTTAAGTTTTCTCTTTTGCTTGCACTAAATTTCTCTCTTTAAAATTTTTTTATAAATTTTCTACTACTTGTGCATATGGAGATTCACTTATATAAAAAATCTCTACACATGCTATTTAAAAAAAATATTGCAATAATTATTGCAAAGATTGTTTTCTATAACTATAACCAACAAATCCTATATATATGGTATTTTATATTGCAGTGATTATTTTTCCATAACCAGAACGAATCAAATTATATATCTACAGTATCTTATATTGCAGTAATTGTATATGATTCAATAATTATCTCCTTGACACATTGCTTCCTTAATATTAGCCATGATGCTTTATGTTATCGCTACACGTAAACCCTTATTATTATTTTTTAAAAAATTTATCAAAATGTGGGTCAAAAATTAGGTAGCAACAAATTTCAACCCTAATTTCAATCAATTGGGTTCCTAGAGTTCAACAGCTTTTTTATTTTGATCCTTGGTTGTGAATTTCTTCAATTTAACCCTTAATTGATCCTAAAATTTTGTTTTTCTTATAAATTAACCCTTGATTTCAATCAATTGACTTGGTAAAAACTAAATTTGGTTTCTTAAAATTTCAATCTTCTTAATTAAACCTAAATTGGGCTCCCAAACTTAATTTCTCACCAATTAAGTCCCTAATAAAATTAATTTAACCCAAACTTAATCTTCTCAATTAAGTCCTTGCACCTAATTAAATCCTTCAATTGGACCCAAATTACTTCTTAAACATAATTAAACTCTAATTTGGCATATGATTAAAATATAATTATGTCCTTTGGCTTAATTTTTATGCAGATTCATCAAATAATCATGTAACTTGACCTTGAATTTGCATTTGCATTGTCTCTCCAATTTTGAGTAAAATGGGGTACAATCAAGCTCCAAATTCCATAAAATATTGCAACTTCATTTTTTCTACTTATGAAATCCTCTCAAACTTGTTTTTGCCAAAATACCAATCTTTATTTTATTTTTTTAATTTTTTTATTTTGGAAAGAAAGAAGATAAATTTGGGGAATAACCCCGAAATGGGTTATGACAATTGCTTTCTCTTTACAATGCTTACGATAGAAAGTCGCATAAGAGACTTTAAATAGTAAGCTTTCAAAAGTAAAAAAAAAAAAAAGGAAGAAGAGACAACAGATTCACCAGAATAAGAAATGGTCAATCCTTCTAAAAATGTTTGAAGTGAGAGGTCAAAAGCACACTTAGAGGAAAAATAGATAGAACTAGAAATCACACTCGAAGGAAAAGGAGATAGGTTTGTAATGAAAAAGATCATCTTTGTGAAATACCTTTTAAAGTAGTATGGTTGTATCAGACAACCTGCCCGGGTGAAAAAAGATTTTTTGAATAGTGAAAAAAACAAAGATTTCATGAAGATTTTTCAAAGTGGTGAAAAATACAAAGATTTTTCAAAGTGGTCTTACTATAACGACTGACCTACCCAAGAGGAAAATACAACTTACTTGGCTAAAGGATTTGACCAGAGATGTCCTGAAGGGATGACAAGATAAGGTTTGAAGGTGGTATTCCTCCATGAACCCTTTGTGTAGAAGATGCATCGTTACAACATCTAGATGAAGAAACTTTTTATTTTGAAATCTCCTACATGGATATCTAATACCGCCTCCACTAATATTTCTCAGAATAGATGTTGCATAATTAATAAAACCTTGAACCCCATTATAATAATCCATCCTCCGCATTTCTTAGAGTGAATCCTTGTACATCCATGAACGATCATTCATGATTTCTATTAAACCTATATATATATATATATATATATATATATATATATATCAAATAATAATGAAAACAATATATATTAATTAACTATGTTAAGTAAATAATCAACCTACTTTCATACTTCTCTTAATTCATTATCAATTATCTATGAATATACAAATTTGTACACATTAATTTACAAAAATTACAACTCAATAATAAAATTGATAAAATATAAAATAGACTCATTAAACAAGCCATTATTTATATCACAACACACCTAAGTTGGTAATTCAACATAAGTTTCAGCAATTTACAAATAAATATAATTTTATAAAATCTAAAACAAACCATAATATGTACAAAACCATGTATCCATACAACAAGTTTGTTTCAGAAAAAAACAATAAACCAAGTAAACACCCAATCAAAATATATATACTACAAATAATATGCAATAACAAAATTGACATTTCAAAATTATTTTCAAATTACAAAATGGCAGATTTACTTAAAATGAAAAATCCGTAATAAAATTGTTGTTGTAACTGGAAAAATCGAGAAAGGATAGGGGTGATGTGGGGGGGCAGGGGGGTTGGGGGGCTGTTAGTTGCAGATTTTAGGGGGAGATGTGTTTAGTTGCAAAGGGGAAGAATGAGAAATAGGGGAGGGGAGGGTCAATGGCCAGTTCATATATTAACTATTATCGATGGATTTTCAAATAAAATGTTTTCATCTGTAAAGCCATCAACAATTCTGTTGGTACAAGTTACACGTCAATGTACAACTTTGCCTATTTGAATGCAACTGTAATTTTGTTTGTAAAAGCGTAAAAAAATACATGTCATCGTACTTTTTATTTTTTTAATTCCTTTTATTTTGACTTTAATCCCCTTGGTATTTACCAATAAAATATTTCTGTTCGGAAATACCGATAGAGTTAGTGATGGAATAAAATCGGTCAGTAAATATCACCCCAAAATACCAATGGATTTTTTTGTCAGTGATTTTGTTTGTATTAGTGGATTTTCTGGTAGTGAAAAGAGCAAAAAAAAATGAGGGACCAAAGTTTCTTTTGTTGCTTGGGGACCAAGCAATTAGGAGGAAAAAGTCAAATTGTTTTGTCTATAAATAGATGTTTGTGCCACACAAAAAAAAGAGGGAGAAATTAGTTAGAGCATTAGCTACAAAAAAATAAACCTCATACACACTGAAACATTCTCTCTCACATAAAAAATACCATAAACAAAAGCCCTAAAAACCCCCATCCTTACAACACCAGCCGCCAGCCAACATTGGCCTACAATTCCCACCCGAACAACTAGTAAACACCCGAACAATCAAAACTATCATGAGCCCGTCTTTTCCTCTACAAACAACCACCTCTATCAAAGGAATCCATTTATCCATCAGCATCTAGCCTGAGCCTTTTGTTTTTTTCCAAACTCTTCCACTTTCCAATCTTAAATAACCCTAAAAATCTATCCTCTAACAACCTTTAAAAAGCCTCGAATATCAACCTAGAAGCAAGCTTACGGCCAACATGGCGGTGTTGGCGGATTACGGTGATGCTAGTGGCGGTTCTCGGTGGTGGTGTTGTTGTGATGGCAGATGGAGGCGAAGGTTTTGGCGGCTAAAAGTCGCGATGGAGAAAGAGAGAGAGGGGAGAGAGGTTCGACTGACAGCAGAAATGAGGGGGGAGGCTGGTTTTTTGTTGACTTTTGACCCAAATTTCTCCCCTTCTGGAGCATGAAAATCAAATCTATTTATAGACAGTGGAAGAGGGACACTTTTTCTCTTCTGGTGCCAAATATTGGCCTTTGGTTTGACTTGAAAGCATCCCAACCATTGGTTCAAAGTAACAATGATGAACTATCAGTTTAGTGTAGGAAAAATGGTTGGTCAGGTTGGCCTCTTTAGAGCGGTGCCACTGCCTCTAAAGCCTCGATCAGCCCAAACGGTTTACACTATCATGTAGTCAGGTGTCACGGGATCGTTTGCGTGTATGTTTCATCCAATTTTGTGAAGGTGGCCACTCAACCAGCCTTGCTGGAGAAGAAGATGAATAGTATCTTTTCTACGAATTACACTTTAGTTCTTTAATTTTTGATTTCTTTCTAATTACATCCCTGATTGTCATAAAACTTTCCATTTTGTTCAATTCATCCTAACGAACTTCAACTCAAACCCCAGATTTCAGCGCCTATTTCCAATTTGGTCCTTGGTTTTGAATTTATTTAATCAAGTCCCCAATTGACCATTAAACTTCAATATTTATGCAATTAAGCCCCTGATTTGACCAATCAACTCTCAAAAATTCTAATTTAACCCAGAACTTTAATTTCTTCCAATTAAAGCCTAAATTGACTTTAAAATCAAATTTTCTTGTAATCAAACCCTTCATGATACTAATTAGATTTATTAGTGTCGACAATTATCTTCCAGAAAATAAAAGGGAAAATATTAATTAGTTATTCTAAAATAATGAGATAAGCTAATGATATCAAGAGAGGAATGTCTTGGTATAAAGTGAGAATTAATTTATAAGGAGATGATGTTCAAAAATCGTTGAGTTGTGTTGAGATTTTCAAGATGAAATTATTCTCAACAAATAGGATAGGATATTAGATGGATATTGGTAATAGATTGAAAATGCATATTGTAAAAGAGGTTTATACCTAATTTTATGTCTCAAAAGAAATTCTATGGAGATTATTACCTATCATTGTTATTGTTTGTTACTACCTTTTTATATTTATGTGTACACATTAACTATTTTCAAGTCCATCAAGGTCGTGTCCGGAATGATATTGGTTTAGTTATCTTTTGCTTTTGACCATATAATTATTTGTAAATTAAGAGTCTTATCTCCTAAAACTTGAAATGTAATATTAATCCGTAAATTTGAATGTATGACTTTAATCTAATGTTTGTAACTTTAAGTACCTATTTAACCATGAATGTTTAGAGTTGAAATCGAATCTTTCACTTGAATTATATTATATGACGTTATTGAATAACATGTGTTGTATTGATGATGATGAGATGGGTTGAGATTCAAGATTATTGGATCAAGACGTGAATTAAAATTAAAAGTGCAATATGATTTTGTCAATAACTTAGGACCTCTTGGTATAGAGAAAACTCTGCTGAAATTTTGATAGAAATTTGGTGGAACCGGTATATCTAAAAAACATTTACCTAAAAATTTCCAATGTATCGCGAAAAAGGATATTGGAAATCGGGGTTGTTACAAAATAATTAAGAAAAATTAAAAAATATATTGAGTCAACCCAGGTTAACTTGCCAAAGTCAGATCATGAAATTAAAATAACTACATATAAAGAAAATAAAATAAAAATTATGAAGTTAAATTTTCAATCTATCCAATATTAAAGGATAGAATTGAAGAAAAAAAATATCCAATTAAAAAAAACTAAAAAAATCGAGTCAGTTTGACTAACTTACAAAACTCGCTACTCGAATTATAAAATCATGATAAATTTTTAGAAAACTAAAAAAATCAAATCAAATTTATAATAAATTTAATATTAAATAATAAAATTAAAAAATAAATCAATTAAAAAAAAAATGAATCCGATTAACCTAACCTCTCGATCCCTTTCAAAGTCTTCGTTCTCTATCTCTTATGCGCCAATGACTGCCTAGGTTGTTTTCTTCGAAGACCCTCGAGTTTTGGTGATTAGCAATGAAAGTTTGTGTTTTCTTTGTTCTTTTAATATTAAAGCTTCCTCCACTAGACGACATAAGCTTGTTTGTAATAATTATTGTTCCATTAATCATTATCATTCAATCCAATCAAAATAGATAAATAAACAAAAAACCATAGTTTTTTCGATGCACACTCCATTAGTGATTAATTATTTTATAAATCTTCAATCTCATTGGTTTTTTCTTCTTCTTTCTCTTTTTCTTAGTAATGAATTGAATCTGGCTTGTTTTTTAGAGGATGAAAACTACACGTGTTGAAGCACAGTATCAAAACTCAAATTTATAGTATTGCAGGTTACATATCTAGAGATTATGTGGTTTGGGCCTTTTCTATCCATTGTTGGGCTTTGTGCTTTGTCATTTCGACTCTTAGGAAAACCTGTGCACCATGCTTGCTGACCTGTGATAAGAGGAGATTATGATCCAAAGCCACATCTGCCCCGGAAGATTTTAAAGATTTATATAGAAAGGATTTTGTTTTGAAATTAAAATAAAATAAAATAAATTTTAACCAGGTTAATTATGTCTCTAATTGACATGTTAGAATATTCGAGTTTCAACGGCTTAAATCTTATTTGAATTTTTTTGTTTTAGAATCGATGTGTTACGTCATGCCACATTTAATAAAACAATGACTGAATTTGTTCTTATAATTAACTTTTCATTAATGTATAATGGGACTGTTTTCTTTACAGTTTGTAATTCGTCTAATCAAACACTTTGGGTTCTGATATGTGATTCTTTCTCTGGGTGGAGACCTTGGCTCTGCTATGGTGATGTTTGAATGAAATTAATGTGACCTTGTATTTTGCTTTTGAATTTTAAAACAATATAAAGATCTTGGAGTTGGGAGAGGGGAGAGGGGGAAGTTTATTGTTCTTGAGCTGGATTTGGACTGGGGAGAGCTTGGAAGTTCATTGGAATGGTTGCAGCATGTGGGCATGTTTTCGTCGATCACAACAAACTACGACTTGAACACACCAAACTAGACAAAAGCCTAAAATGCTTAATCAAATGCTCACTCCGCCAACTTAATAATGATTGAAGACATGGAGACCTTAGATCTGTAGTGATTCCGTTGCAGATAAGGCATAAAGAATAAGAAGCACGATAGCATTAAGTCAAAATTAATCCAAGTTGATCGATCAATCCAAATGATGTAGCTGTCAAGTTGCTCGAGTTTAACAGAAGAATTCTCACCTATGTTTTGAGGCATAGCACATACTTTAAGAAGTCAAATAAAGTTGGCATGATGGAAGTAATGATTACAGCCAAGACAAGTTACATGTGCTCCATGAGTCATCCAATTATTTATTTCTAGCACCTATCGGTGCATCCCTTTCCCAATTCTAGCTCGATAAATTGAATCTCCTCTCCATTGATTTTTACATCCAAGAAAAAAATATATCAATAGAAGATAAACATGAATTATCCAATGTTATTGTTGTGCTTACTCCTCCTTGCCTTTGCCTGCACAAAGCAGTCAATAGCTGCTGCTGAACCAGTGCTGGACATTGATGGTGAAAAGCTTGTAGCAGGCACCAAATACTATATCTTGCCAGTGTTCCGTGGGAGAGGAGGTGGGATTACAATGGCTAGCAACAAAACCAGCTGCCCACTTGCTGTTGTCCAAGACCGTCTTGAGGTATCAAAGGGTCTTCCACTTACTTTCACACCAGCTGCCGACGACAAGAAAGGTGTGATCCTTGTTTCTACTGATCTTAACATCAAGTTTTTAGCTAAGACAACATGTCCCCAATCAACTGTATGGAAGATTACAAAGTCTTCGAACTCGAAGGTACAATGGTTTGTGTCAACTGGTGGGGTTGAAGGAAATCCTGGTTTTAATACGGTGACCAACTGGTTCCAGATTGAGAAAGCTGATGATGACTACAAGCTTGTTTTCTGTCCTACTAAAGTTTGTAACTGTGGAGTTTTATGCAGGGATATTGGGATTTATATTGAGGATAATGGGACTAGAACACTGTCTCTTAGTGATGCATTACAACCTTTCAAAGTCCAGTTCAAGAAAGCTTTGAAGAAATACTCGTGAGTGAATGCTCAAAACCTTGCGAGAGCTAGCTACTTCGTAGTAAAAGAAGTACCCTTTTTATGCTGCTCTTGTTCTTGGTTTTAGTATGTTAGTAATCTCAATTTCCCTGTATGCCTTCTTTTTCCAAGTAGAGCCCATGGCTCTGCTCTAATAATGTTCTCATTGAATCCATATGGTTTATCAGAATAACAAGGTTGGGTTTCTTGTATTCTGCTTATGAATTTTGAAATGAGAACTTACATATTGGAAGAATCTTAGACTTGGATTGGGAGAGATGAAATTTCTTCTCTAGATCACCTTACAAAATGTCTGAAACTAGATTACTTGAGAGGCAGAATTTGCCTAAGAAATTGCTTGCTGTAGATTCCTGATAGCTTTTTTATAACACAAGAACCCATAAACCAGAATTGAAAAGTGTCATATGTGAGTATTTCTGTACTTCTGTTGTGGCTTTTTCAAGACAATAGGATTTACAAAAAAAAGGAAAAAGAAAATGATCCTGTTATGTAAAGGATCTTTGTTAGTGTCCACATCAAAGAGATATTTTTTTTTTAGAATAGAATTGATTATCTTTTTTTATCATGATGCTGTCAGATTGAAGGGATTTTTTCCCCTTTCTATCTGAGGACCAAGAAGTTGGATAGTGGATAACACTACTATCCTTCAACATTTAGGGTGAAAATGAATCACTGTAACAGTCTTGTTTGCTTGCGTAAACTGATCAGAACCCAATTATTGAATCACCTTGCAGGGTGTTCTGACAAATTGTCCATTAGGAGAAGGGATAGTAATTGGCCCTTCACTGCATGAGGCAATCTTATCAATAGAGTCCTGTGTCAAAGAATCATCTCAATCCAAAAATTTAAACTGTTAGGTGAAGTTCCAGGATATGATTTATATTATTATCTAACACATCCCCTTAAGTGAAAGTCTTTTGAGCTTGAAATTTGCACAGGTTGTGCTTAATTTTTTTATCAAATAAATAGGGATGGTGAGATTCGAACTCAAGACCACTTGGTCATCAAGGCTCTGATACCATGTCAAAAAACTATCTCAATCCAAGATCTTAAGCTATTAGATGAGGTCCTAAAATATAATTTATATTATTTTTTAACACCATATAGTAGGACTAGCTGTCTTCGATAAATAGCACTGTGATGCCTTTAATAGCTCTTCTCCTTCTCCGACACCAAATTCCTGCTTGAAAACATTCTCCGTCCCAGCATGTTGAGTTGTTTTTGCCCCTAATCTCAACTTCCCTTTCACTGTTTCAGAGAGTTTTGCCCCCAGTCTCACTGCAAATTAAATTATGTCACATAATGTGGACTAGACTTTAATAATTAGAATTTAAAAAAAAAAAAGTTCTGATTTCATTTTTCAGTACTAATCATTTCATGCAAAGAGTACAACTTTTAGTCTTATTTTGGAGGGGAATTGTTCAGAAAGGAAACAGCCAAATAGATCTTTCTCTATTCGTCTTATTATCATTGACTAAGTAGCTAGAAAGATTGGCCCATTTAAGATGAACTTTGCTAGCTATGCCATGGACCACGTAACAGGCACAATACCCAGATCCTTATTCAATCCCAAAGCTTCCCACACAGCGTCTGATCCATCAACAATATTATTCTCACATGGTGGCAGAAACCCATGCTCACTATCACATCCATGCAAAGTATCACATTCATCCACAACCTTAGCAGTCACACTCTTTCCATTACTAGCAGTAATCTTGATCATCCTCCCACATCTTGACCCCCCATCATACCATCCTGTTGATAGCGCAACCACTCTCTCAGTTTTGGCATGGTACCTCTCATCACACTCTGACGGTGCTCCTCCTTCACCGCCTTCACTAAAATCGTTCAAAGTTAATTTAGCTTTCGTAGTGGATGTCACTGGAGGTGAGCATTTATATTTAGCTGGGAAGGATGGTTCTTTACATGAACGTTCTCCTGAGAGAGGGCAATTGCCTGAAGGTGGTGGAGAAGAAGGGCTGCTGCCTCCTCCTTTGCATATGTGGGTGCCAACATCAGGATCATCATTGCATTTGCCTTTGATGCATATAAGCTGGCCATCACAATCATTCAAGGTATTACAAGCTAGGGCCATTGCAAGAAGAAATTGCGTGCGAAGAGATGATGCTGCGAAGAAAGAACACACAAACTAAAACAAATATCTTATCCATTTGCCGTTCTTTTTTATGCTAGCTTTTCGGTTGCAGAGAGATACAACTAGGTTAGATTTGGAATTATATATAACCCTAAGGTTAAGGAGTTCCATGGAAGAAGCTTTCGTACGTATTCAATATTTTACTAAAATCTCATCGTCAAAAATATCAACCAAAAAAGCCAGTCCGATTAAGTGGCCATTGGGCAATAAATGATCGGTTTCCATCATGTCATGATGTACACAATATAGGATAGGATAAAGAATGGGGAATCAATGGTCGGCTTTTGCTTTCTCGAAGAGATAGTAAGAAAACACGTTAAATTTTACGAAGAAAAAGACAAGAAAAAATAAAATTTATGAGCCACCCAAAATTATGGCAGTGTGGTGTCGTCGATGGCTATTATGGTCCCAGTCTATCCCGTTGTGAATTAACTTAATTGTATCTCTTTGCATGTGTTCTGATCACATCAAACTTGAAGGACCTCAAACTCAATATTTAATGAGTTATGCACTGTGTGTGTGCGTGTGTGCGCGCGCGCAGGAAGATGGATTAGTTGCAAACTCTATATATATGTTTATATATATTATAGCAACGATTTTTCATTTAATTTCTAAGAGACTATGGCCGCTGATGCCTTTGAGATGGTTATGGCGCCGCCTTACAATACGGTTTAATAATTTTAACGCTATGTTTAATTAATTTCTTGGAAAAAAAAGCAAATAACCTTTTAATTAATTAAATGCTAAGATTATATATAATATATAATTTTCATTGATCAAACCCAAAATGATAAATGTACTTGTTAATTTTCATTACAGGTTAGAGATCTGCCTGCCATGTATATTGTCCGTGTGGGTCATGCAATATCAATTAATTCAAAAGACTTGTCACTTTCCATAAATTGATTCCTTGTATTTTAGCTACCTGAAAGCATTTTTTTTCCCACCAAGTATTGTTTGCTGTCTTAAAAAATGCCACACTTTTTCTTTAAAAAAAAAAATTAAATCCAACCACTTCAACTTCTTATCACCACCGCTATAGCAATTAAGGTGAAGGCCCAAATGGTAAAGCCAACAAAAAATTATAAAATTAAGTAAATAGAAAAATTAGGGGAAAGAGGGAGGGTATATATAA
>Ga0325411_1001110_pt1 | contig 29599 bp, 25 predicted proteins | sample PopdelMetagenome_13_FD_206181 | JGI IMG/M metagenome (GOLD analysis project Ga0325411, IMG submission 206181) | Populus deltoides microbial communities from Bellville, Georgia, United States - Xylem-PdIQD-R4 | ecosystem: Host-associated > Plants > Phyllosphere > Stem > Wood/Secondary xylem...
ATATTCTAATTTATTTTATCATGTTATAATTTTAGATCTTGATTTTCAGGTTTTGATGTCAATGGTATTACGGAATCAAAGTGCAATGTTCTTGTCATCTTGATGTGCTTTTTGATTGAGATGATGTACACAATGAAGATTTATATTTTTTGCATGAAGAATTTTATTTTTTATGGCAATGTTATTTGTTATTTTTTTTAAGCCCTTTTGAAGGCAATGCTTTGTAATTTTAATTTTAATTTGATGTGTGTGTTATTTTAACTTTGATGCATGAGGAGTCCAATCTCCAAAACATAAGTATTAGAAAGACTTGCAACATATTAAACATAATATTAGCACTAATAATTTAATATAAATAAATATTTGGTGACAAAAAATATTAAATATATTATAGAATTTTGTAATAAAATTAGATAATATTTACATTAATTACAAGCCCATCAGAAAACCATTAAAAGGCCCAAAAAAGCCCAAAAATAATAATACAGGTTTTCTGTTAAAAAACCAAACCGAACATACCGAACCGAAACCGGTCGGTTTGAACCTGTTTCAGTTCGGTTCCGGTTTGAATTTTTAAGTTTTTCAAAATTTGATTTTGGTTATTTTTTAGATAAAAACCGAACCGAACCGAATTTGCTCACCCCTATTTGCAAGTGCATTTAATGCACTTAACGTCCACCAAATTTGCCAAACCGTGCACGAAACTGATCACCAGACATCCCTCTACATCTGGGTATGGTCGTCACCGGTTCACTAGCACACAAACGAACGTGGCACCACTCCAAAGAAGCCATCTCAGGCAGCTTGCAGCTGCAGATTGACAGTGCACCATGCCTACTTTGAGCCAACGGTTGGGATCCTTCTCAATCGAATCAAGGGTTGGAATTTATTCCTATGTGAAGACAAGATTACCCTCTTCCACCGCCTATAAATAGAGGCTCCTTTAGTGACCTGGGGGAGAATACAATCGAACGCAAAGTTGGCTGAAAACTAGCCTTCCTTGCTCAGTTTTCCTGCAACCAGCCCTTTCTCTTCTTTTTCTCTCCGCCGTGGCCTTCAACCACCACCACCATCATCACCTGTCTTTTCACCATCATCCCCACCTCAAGTAGCCATCAAACCATCACACATGGTGGTTGCACCATTTCGCTCTCTCCTCTGTAAAAATCTTCTTCTTTGCCACCGTGAACCCGGCAGCAGCAGCCCCAACATCGGCAGCAACAACCACCTCACCCAAAAGCTTTTGCTTTTCCCAAAGGCAGCCATGACAATATCTCTCTTCTCAGCCACTCCAACAGTTCCAGCCATGAGCTTTCCTTCTCCTTTGTAGGACTCTACTCCTTCTTCTTCCAGCTATGACCAGAGCAAGCCACCGGCCTCACCACCTCCAGTTGCACCTTGCGCCACCAGCCAGCTCCCTCCACGCTAGGTAAGCTTCCCTCCTCTCTTCTTCTTCTTCCTCCCTTTTCTGTTATATTGCATGTGAACAGTGCAATGTGAATTAATTCATGTTACACTATTGCGTGCAACTTAGTCACTAAGCTATGCCAGTGACTAATTGCTTTAGGCTGGACTTGTTCTGGCCCAGCCTAGTTGGCTGGGCCAGGTCTAGCCCATCCCTAAAATTAAAAGAAGAAGAATCTTGTGGGCCGAGTTCGGCCCAACATTTTTGGGCCAATATTAGCCACTATTTTTTGGACTGAGCTCGGCCCAGCTATCTGGGAAGGCCCAGTCCACATATGTTGTAATATATTAATAACATATTATCTATTATTATTATATTTTAAAAAAAAAACAACAAAAAAATTCAAAAATTTTCAAAGGGGCACTTTAAAATATTTGTGATTTTCTCAAATATTTTTCTACCAATTTTGCTTAATATTGGGTTGTATACTTACATTGTAAGATACAAGTCCGGTATTAAAATACCCAGTTTTCTCCGAAATATTTTCAAAAAAAACAAAAAAATCTCAAAAAACTTTTAAATCAATTTCTCTCTTTTAAAAAAAATTATTTTCATGCATACGGCCAAATCCTAAAAATTTTCCAAGCATATTTTCATTAAAAGATTACATCTTTCTCATGTTTTGAAAATAAAAAATGGATATCGTAACCAGTTTTTGATTATCTATTAGGATTTGGCCAACATGTCAAAAATCTTTTCCCGATTCTTTTTTTAAGGATTTAGATGTAGACTTTAATATTTGTGGGGTGTAAAATTACACGATAAAGTACACCCTCAAGTATTAAAGATACAAGGTGTAAATAGATGCAATGCTAAATTTCAGACTTTAGAACGGTTAGGATTTAACCCGATAAGGTAGAGACTCTCTCATGAAGAGAGATCTACCTTGAGCCTTAGAAAAGACCAACGAATAGAAACCTGACTTGGAAAAAAACAATCAAACAACAATGCAGCTTACCTTAGGTAGGGTGCACTGGGGTGATGCGTCTTCCCCTTGCACAACCAGTCCCTTACCCAAGACTCTCGCAAACCATAGGTTCCTAGTGACCATAATACTAGGTGGCGACTCCTAAACATTAATCATAATTTTATGATTAAATCCAAAAACCCTTCCCAACACACAACACCCCTCATCAGGAGGCACGACACGAGCCTCCGCCATCACCAGATGACGTCGCGCCTCCCGCAATAGGATGGCGACTCCGCTGGGGACATCTTGTTTGGTCGGACTAAGCTTTGCTTGTTTAATTGCTTGCCTTTTTGTTAGTCTTTAATTTTAGCTTGCATTTTACTGTATTAGCATGTAATTTTGTGAATAAACCCAATTCTAGGTTAGGTGGGGAGTAGCAGTCTGCCTCATGACTTTCAGTTAGGGTTCAGATTCGTGAAACATCTAACTATGAGCTGAGTGTTTACTCGGTGATGGCGGTCACACAGTGCCCCAACTATCCCTTGTAAACCCCCATACTGCCTTCATGAAAGGTAGTCACTGGGTAGTTCATAGACCTTTTGAGATTAGTTAGAAAACATATCCCTCATATAATAACCTAGAACTTGTTTAAACTCTGTAGGATTTTTTTTGAGCTAAGACCATGACTTCCATTACCTTTTCGGAATACGGGGAAAGATCTGAGATAATGCAATTAGTCGAAGGGGATTGCTTAAGAACCAAAGTTGAAGAATTACCACACATAACCAAAGTGCACTGCTCCATAGACAGAATAAAGAAGTTGGCCCCGATTGTGGGATATATAGATGAGAATCTGTTTGAGAAAAGGTATGGAAGGATCACTCATCTAGTAAGAATTCATGTTCAGATTTCAGCAGTCAAAGCCTTGATACATTTCTAGGATCCGAGCTATAGGTGTTTCACCTTCGGGGATGTTGATATGATCCCTACTCTTAAAGAATATGCCCAGATATTGAGTTTCCCGAATGACCCTTACAAAGTGTACTTCAGGCAAAGAATTGAGAGTACAGCTGCAGCAGTTGCAAAACTTCTACATTTGGACCAAGTTGATCGATACATGACATCCAATTGAGGGTTCAAATGGAAAATGATAGAGAGTAAATTGAAGACTGATAAAGAAAAAGGGAAGTTAGGTGAAGAAAGATATCAGATAATTGTTTTGGCCATCTTTAGGCTGGTCCTGTTTCCTTCGGAAGCTGCTGGAATTATTAGCATTGAAGCTGCAAACGCTTTCCTAGAATTTGAACAAACAAAGAATAACCCTGCTTCAGCTATCATAGCTGAAACCTTCCTATCTCTAAATCATTGCATACTGCATGGGAAAGGGGTGATGTGATGCTGTATTCCTCTCTTATTCATGTGGATAGTTAGTCATTTGGAAACTTCAAAAGAAGTCTTTAATAATTTTTAGTGGTTTAACATGAGGCCTCTTGAGTTGGTGCTGACTAAAGAATGGAGTGATTTGGATGAAAAGGCATGGATAAGGAAATACCAAGCACTTCCCCCAAAGTAATTTTAGATGGAGAGCTCCTTGGGTAAGCGGTTCATTTTACCTTATGGGTTGTGGCGACAAAGCATGGGTTCCATTGATTGGCTTAACTGGATATATCAGTTACTCATCCTCATTGGTGGCCAGACAGTTTGGAGGAGTACAATACGTGCCAAGAACTAGGGAGTTAGCCGAGTACACCGGTCTGTTTAAAGAAGCTAGCTCTTTGGATATGTTAGATGCCATCAGAAATGATTGGAACCAGCCTGTTTTGGTCTATAAGGAAGAGCATCAAAAAGAGTTCTCAGTCAGCCCTGCATATTCAATATGAAGGAGTGGCAGCTCATCTAAGATACTTCAAAAGGCAAAAGAGCAAAGAAGAGCCCAAAATAAGCCATCTGTGACATTGGAGCTCAAAAGAAAAAGGGTCAACAATGATGAAGATCTCCAAAAAGAGTTGGATAAGCTGAGAATTGAGCTCAGCAATAGCAAAAATCATCAGAAATTCCTAGAAAACCAACTTCTGAAAGAAGAAGAGATGAAGGCCTCACTAGATCAGCAATTGAAGGAAAGAGATGAGCAAATTGTTAAGTTAAAGAAGAACCAGCATGAAGCAAAAAAGCAACTGAAGGAGGGGAAAGCCAAGTATGACGAGCTGGTAAATAAGCATGTAATGGTGGAGCAGGAATTGGTGACTCTAAAAAGGGCCTCAGAAAGTAGAAAGTCTGCTAACAAAGAGACAATAGCTTCTCTGAAGAAAGAAAGGGACCAGTATAAATTAAAATAGGAAGCTGGAAAAGAGAAGAACAAATTAGCTGATCTCACCATTAAAGAAGAAAGAAGCTTAAGAACTCAATATCAGATGCAGGCTAAAGATGAGAGAGAAGCAAGGAGGGTAGCTAAGTCAGACATGAAGGAATACCTGGACAAAATAAATGGTATGAGAAACTGAGTTTTTGTGATACAAGCCGAGTTTGAGTCCCGAGAGGAAGAAGCAAAGAAGATGCAAGAACAGTTTGAGGAATGGCAAGACTATATCAGCAATCTCGATGTATAACTAAACACTAAGGTGGTCGAGCTTGATATAGAGAAGGAGGAATTGCAAAGGGCCAGAAAACAGATTCAACAGTTGGAAAAGATGGTTCAAATCTTGGAGAAAAACAATGAATCATTAGCTCCCAGTAATGGAACATTGCTTCAAGATAACACCTTGTTCCATTATAAGATTAAACAAACTGACAGACTAATTAACATGGTGGCTCGAAAGGCAAATGAGCTACGAGTGAAGGCTTCCAGGATTGGCAACAGCCGTCATAGATATGAGGAGTACTTGAATGAAGTTTCCTCTTTCATCAGGAATGTAGCCAATAGAGGAATAACATTTGAATAAAGACACTTTGTATGAACCATTTGTATAGGCCTAAGCCTACTTTTGAACTTTTATGATGTGTATGGAATTCAATCAATCAAAGGACTTGGGTAAAACCTCATTGAGTATATCAAACTTCATATTCTACTTGAATTTGATAAAGGAAGTTATGGATTAGCTCTTTAATCCATATACATGCATCTTTTTCATTTTGAATTCATATTCATACATTCATTCATTATAACACACATGCATACGCTAGGTCAAAATATAGATCTCCAAAGAGTCTATAACACTCGACTCTGAGAAAGGAATATGGAAGACGAAGAGCGTGCTTACCGTGAAGCTCATTTCCAAGAAGAGTTGGATTCTCTAAAGGTTAGTGTGGCTCGCCTCACCAGCTTACTCGAGTAAGCACTAAGGAATACCTCTGGTGAAAGCCCTTCCACTAAACCTGCCACTTTCCCAGCAAATCAACCTGAAGAAATAACAGGAGAACAAGCATAGGAGCCCCGGCACAATCCAGCATTTATGCAGTCAACAACACCAGTACCAACACCTACAGTCGCAAATGTAGTTGCTAATGAGTCTCACAAAACCAAGCCATTTGATGACATTGATCAAGACAAGATGGCAGCATTAGAGGCTAGGATTAGGGCCATTGAAGGAGTAGACTTATACGACCTAGTACGAGCTGCAGAAATGTGTCTAGTCCCTAATATGGTGGTACCAAAGAAATTTCGAGTTCCTGAATTTATCAAATATATCAGAACTCAATGCCCTATTATCCATCTCAAATCTTATTGCAATAAAATGGCAGAAGTAGTGCACGATGAGAAGCTACTGATGCACTTCTTCCAAGACAGCTTGAGTGGAGCAGCGTTGAGTTGGTATATAAGATTAGATAATACCAGGATTCATGCATAGAAGGATCTTGTAGATGCTTTCATCAAGCAATACAAATACAACATGGATATTGCTCCAGATAGAACCAGTCTATCTAATCTGGAGAAAAGAGACAAAGAGAGTATAAGGGAGTATGCCCAAAGATGGAGAGATTTGGCAGCGCAAGTACATCCCCCTCTCCTAGAAAAGGAAATGGTTGCTCTGTTTGCTAAGAAGCTAAAAGCGTCATACTACGAACACGTGATGGGTAGTTCGGCTCATTGATTCACTGAGGCTGTGGCAATAGCAGAACGAATAGAGCAAGGGGTAAAGAGCGGGAGAATCTCTACACCCATGGAAGAAAAGGGTTCTGGAGTAAAGAAGAGGGAGATTGATCATGTCGAAAGTAGCTATAAAAGCAAAAAAGGCCAATTCCAAAGATATAACACTCCATCCCTTTCATCCCAAATCGCCAACACCAATTTCAACTTCCCGATCCCAGTTAGAAAACCTGAACCCCAAAACCACCAAGTAAAAAACCAAGATGAAAGTTTTCCCAAAAAGAACTACCAAAGAACCCAAGAACAATTGCCTCCATTGTCGTTACCCCTGAATGAAATGTGCCAAAAGCTACTAAGTATCGGACAAGTAGCCCCTGTACCTTTAGCACCCCTACAACCGCCTTACCCTAGCTGGTATAAGTCAGATCTTACCCACGAATACCACGCTGGTGTAGCTGGGCATATCATCCATACTTGCAACGCTTTTAAGAGAAAGCTTCTATAATTGATCAAAGCAGGATTGATAACATTTGAAGATGCCCCTAATGTGAATACGAACCCTCTACCCAATCATGCTTCAGGTAGTGGGTCTGTAAACATGTTAGAAATAAAACACTCAAAAAGCTTGAAGGCATCAATGGATAGGATCTACCAAATGATGGTAGATGCAAGGTACAAAGAGCATAGCGAGATGTGTTGTGAACATCATAATATAGAAGGCCATGTAATTAGCCAGTGTGAGGGTTTTCACAAAAAGTGATGCAAATGATGAGTCGTGGATTGCTACGAATCAAGAAAGCAACAGGTGAGGAGGTGTCCATGATGGAGGCACCAAAAAAAGAGGTATGTCGAATACAATTCATTATAGGGAAGCCACCCAAACTGGTCTTATCTAAACCAGTAGTGGCGTATCAAGGGAATTACAATGCCTTACCTCATGACTATGGGTGTTCCTTTAAAAGCACTCAGCAGCCGCCTGTTTTTCAAGCAGAAATTAGAGGATTAACCCGTAGCGACAGATGTTTCACTCTAGAAGAACTGGAAAAACAAAGAAAAGCTAAGGGTAAAGAGGGGGTTGACGTGACCGAGGAAATAAATAAACTTGTCACGAAAGAGGAAACCAATGAATTCTTGAAGCTGATGAAACATAGTGAATATAGTGTTGTTGAACAGCTCAAGAAAACTCCAGCAAGAATATCATTGTTGTCTTTGATTCTAAGCTCTGAGCCACACAGGAAGGCTCTATAGAAGGTATTGAATGAGGCATACGTTCCTCAGGACATCAATCAAGAAGCTATGGAACATTTGGTGGGAAGAATCCAAGCCTCGAATTATATATACTTCACTAAAGATGAATCGGGTCCCAATGGTACTGGGCAAAACAAGCCACTATACATTACAGTGCGGTGTAAGGATATTCTAATCGGAAAAGTACTCGTCGATAATGGTTCTGCACTGAACGTACTACCAAGGCATATGTTGAAAGAAATGCCTATCGATGAGTCATATATGAAACCTAGCACATTGATGGTGAGAGCATATGATGGTTCGCCAAGACAAATAATTGGAACCTTAGAAGTGGAGCTATATGTAGGGCCGCAGATGTTCCTGATAACATTACAAGTAATGGACATTCACCCATCTTACAGTATATTATTAGGAAGGCCATGGATTCATGCAGCTGGAGCAGTGGCTTCTTCACTACACCAGTGTTTAAAATATATTGTGAGTGGAATGTTGATAACTGTCAAAGCTGAAGAGACAGTTTCCATGATAAAAAATATAGTCTACCCTTCATTGAAGCGAAAGATTATAGAGATGGGGATATTCATGCATTTGAAATTGTGAATACGGAATGGGTTCCTGAAGGTGCAGTGCTGAGAAAGCCCAAAATCCCTGAAGCAGCAAAAATGGCTGCTAGATGCTTTCTAAAGAATGCGGCTCCTTTCCAATATAATCCTAAGACTGGACCGATCAAGCTAAAGAGTGTGGATCAAAGATTTGGGCTTGGATATAAGCCCAAGAAAGATGACTACAAACGGGTTGCCCAGATTAGAAAGGAGGCAACAGTGGCAAGGATTGAAAGAAGAGAGCCAGAAGAAGAAGAATTTGTCATCCCACTGCTCCAAGTATCTTTCCCAAAGGCTATAGAAGTGATTAGATCCAGCATCGTAGATCTCCACATCAGTACCCTGGAGAGCGAAGAAGGAAAGCAGATAGAGGAAGCGGATCTCGAAGTGAAGGATGAAGTTCTACCATAGTTTTCCATTCACACTATTGACGAACCCCCTGCAAGATTTTTTGTGCGAAGATTGGCTGAAGGAGAGGTGTACCAGAATTGGAAGATGGAGATTGCCCCTATTGTGTTTAAAAAGTAATTGCTCTTGTTTGATCATGTTTGGATTTGTTTTGCTTTGTTTTGACTTGTGCTGATCTTGTTTAGCTCATGATACCGCAAGATTTTCTATGTTAACCGAGCACTTTTGTTTTAATGAGATCATGCATTTTCTTTGTGTCCAATGTGTCTTCATCCTCTTATCCTCTCACAAATCACACTTACACGAGCACACCTTACACTTTCAGGAATCCTGAAAGTTCCATCGGTTCACAAAACCACTACACTAAGAATAATTGGCCAAAATTTTATAATATGGTTGCAATGGGCGATGAAGAATGGGAGGAAGAAGATATAAAAAAATTTATTAGGTTGGTAGAAAACTCTGAAAAGTCCTGGGAACCTGTTAGTGAGAAACTAGAAGTCATCAACTTGGGAAATGAGCAAGAAAAGAAGGAACTAAAGATTGGCACCCTTGTTACAACTAAAGAAAGAAATATACTAGTCTCTCTTTTACATGAATATACAGATGTTTTTGCTTGGACTTATGCAGATATGCCCGGTCTAGATACTAACATAGTAGTACATAAAATTTCCTTAATAGAAGGAAGCAAACTAGTTAAGCAGAAAACCAAGCGAATACGCCCGGACATGTTGCTCAAGGTAAAGGCTAAGATTCAAAAATAATGGGATGCAGGATTTCTAGATGTGGTCCAATATCCTCAATGGGTAGCTAATGTAGTTATAGTCCCAAAAAAAGATGGCAAGATCCGGGTGTGTGTGGACTATAGAGATTTGAATAAGGCGAGCCTAAAAGATGATTTTCCTTTACCTCACATAGACATTCTACTTGATAATGCTGCAAGAAATGCCACATGTTCTTTTATGGATGGGTTCTCTGGTTATAACCAGATAAGAATGGCGAAAGAAGACAAAGAGAAGACCACCTTTGTCACACCTTGGGGAACGTTCTGCTATAAAGTAATGCCATTCGGATTGAAGAATCTTGGAGCCACATATCAAAGGGATTGGGTTACGCTATTCCATGATATGATACACCGAGAAGTGGAGGTTTATGTGGATGATATTCTTGCAAAATCAAAGAAGGAAGAAGATCATGTGCAAGTATTAAGAAGACTATTTGAAAGGCTGCAAAAGTACCAGCTAAAGTTGAACCCTGGAAAATGCTCATTCGGGGTAAAAACAGGAAAATTGTTGGGCTTTATAGTAAGTGATCGAGGAATAGAAATTGATCCTGATAAAGCCAAAGTTATTCAAGAGATGCCTGAACCTAAGACAGAAAAGGAAGTAAAAAGTTTCCTTGGGCGCCTAAATTACATAGCTCGGTTTATATCTCAGCTAACAGTGACCTGTGAGCTAATTTTTCGCTTGCTTAGGAAGAAAATCTTGGAGTATGGGACAATGACTGTCAGGAAGCCTTTGATAAAATAAAGAGGTATTTGCAAAATCCACCGCTGCTAGTACCTCCAACATCAGGGAGGCCTTTGATCTTGTATTTGATAGTAACAGAAACAGCTATAGGCTGTGTATTGGGACAACATGATGAATCAAGAAGGAAAGAGCAAGCTATTTACTACTTAAGTAAAAAATTCAATGACTGTGAGTCAAGATACACAACAATTGAAAGGTTGTGTTATGCCTTGGTTTGAAGTGCGAAAAGACTCGGGCAGTATATGTTGTACTACACAACCTGGTTGATTTCAAAATTAGTTCTGCTCAAGTATATCTGTGAAAAACCTTACCTGTCAAGTAGAATAGCAAGGTGGCAAGTGTTGTTGGCAGAATATAACATTATCTTTATAACAAAAAAAAAGCTGTAAAAGGAAGTGTAATCGCCGATCATCTTGCAGATCATGCCATGAAAAACTATGAGCCTCTAAACTTTGACCTCCCAGATGAAGATGTGATAATAATCGAGAATGGAGGCGGGGAAAGCGATACGTGGACCCTTTACTTTGATGGTGCAGTAAATGTATCAGGAAATGGGGCAGAAGTGGTAGTAATTTCCCCAGAAAATAAGCAGTATCCTGTTTCAGCAAGGTTACTGTTTGAATGTACCAATAATACAGCCGAGTATGAAGCCTGCATTATTGGCTTGGAAGCGACTTTAGAACTTAAAGCCAAGAAGCTTGAGGTCTTCGGGGATTCCTTATTAATCATCTACCAAGTCAAAGGTGAGTGGCAAACCAAGGATGAGAAATTGAAGTTGTATCAAAATTATCTTTTGAGGTTAGCCATTGAATTTGAAGAGATTAAATTCACCCACATAAGTAGAGATAAGAATCAGTTTGCTGATGCCCTGGCAACCTTAGCTTTAATGACACAAGTCGATATCAGAAGCAAGATCTAGCCAATAGATATCTAAGTTAAAAGCTTCCAAGCCCATTTTTGCTTAATTGAAGAATCTCCAGATGGGAAACCATGGTATAATGACATCAAGAAGTTTCTCCAACATCGAGAATACCCTCAAGGGATTTACAAGACAAATGAAAATACTTTGAGGAGAATGACCATGAATTTTTACTTAGATGAAGAAATTTTATATATAAGGTCATTTGATGGGACCCTGCTCAGGTGTCTGAATGAAAATGAGATTGAACAAACATTAAAAAAAGTCCATGAGGGAATTTGTGCTACACATACTAATGGGCATACAATGGCAAAGCAAATACAAAGGTCAAGATATTTCTAGTTGACCATGGAGAGAGATTGTATAGACTACGTGAGAAAATGCCACAAGTGTCAGATATATGGTGATAGAATAAATGTGCCTCCAACACCTCTGTTCAATATGATCTCACTTTGGCCTTTTGATATGTGGGGTTTGGATGTTATAGGGCCACTCAACCCTAAAGCAAGCAATGGACATAAATTTATTCTGGTGGCCATCGACTATTTCACCAAATGGGTAGAAGCCAATTCTTACGCCCATGTAACGCAGAAAGTAGTTAAGAGATTCATTGAAAAGGATTTGGTCTATCGTTATGGTTTGCCAGCAAGATTGGTAACTGATAACGCTCAGAATTTCAATGGGAAGCTGATTGACGAACTATGCACCAAGTGGAAGATTAAACACCTCAATTCTTCCCCTTATAGACCAAAGATGAATGGGGCGGTGGAAGCAGCCAATAAGAATCTCAAGAAAATCATCCAAAAAATGGTGGTCACCTACAAGGATTGGCATGAGATGCTCCCATACGCACTTCATGTATACCGCACCACAGTTAGAACTTCTACAAATGCAACCCCATATTCGTTAATATATGGAATGGAGGCAGTTATGCCCTTAGAAGTTGAAATCCCATCACTGTGGATCTTGAAGGATGCAGAACTAGACGAACCAGAATGGGCGAGGTTAAGATTTGAGCAGCTAAACTTGATTGATGAAAGAAGACTAGTAGTTGTTTGTCATCACCAATTATACCAAAGCAGGATAGCAAAGGCTTACAACAAGAAGGTCAAACCAAGGGTGTTTAAGGAGAGGGATTTGGTGTTAAAGAAGAAGGCTTACAACAAGAAGGTCAAACCAAGGGTGTTTAAGGAGAGGGATTTGGTGTTAAAGAAGATCTCACTAACATCAGGAGAAGGTCAAAGTAAGTGGACACCAAACTACAAGGGGCCATATGTGGTGAAAAAGGCTTTTTCTAGAGGGGCCTTAATTTTGACTAATATGGATGGAAAGAATCTACCTAGACTTGTAAACTCAGATGTTGTAAAGAAGTATTATGCCTAATGTATTTTCCTTATCATTCAATAAAATTGAAGTTTGGCCAAGATTTAGTGTGCTTTCCCTAAAAGAAGCTAAATCAATTTTAACTAAAATTATTTTTTATAAAATATTTTTTTTTCAAATCATAATAATTACCGCAATATCAAAAACACTATATATATAATAGTATCACTTGTTATTCTAACCATCAAGTGCTCCATGTATATTTTATTAAAAAAAAGTAATTTTAAATAAATATTTCAAAAATTAAACAATACTTAATAGTTAATTGGTCCATGTATATTTCTCTGTTATGATCTCTGAGCAAAACTCAATGTATGATTGATTTCTGCCAACACATGCCAAGTCTACTTGAAAATTTCCAAACGAGAATTGGATTTTTCTTTCTTATTGCTGGCAGCCTGGCACCTTCCTAGCAAAAGTCTTGGGCAGTGCCTCCTAAGTCAGAAATGAAACATCGAAGAATTTTTAAATGTTATGGTTTTTTCAGCTACATTGTGATTTATGGGAAATTTCCTGTGATGTTTAATGAATTTTCTTGGAATTTCTTCCCTCCCTCTCCGACTCCAATATGGTAAATGTCCTGTGATTTAATAGAAATAATTGTGTTTAATAATTATTTCTATTAAATAAAACAAAATGATATAAAAAACAAAATGACGGTGGACAAATAATGCATCTAGATGTGAACAAAAGATTCTTCTAAGGTAAGCCTAGTTATGTGGCCCGCGCTATACTGCGGGTTCACCTTTTATTTTTATTAAAAATTTGGGTTCTGGTGCGGCACGACCCATCGCTATTTTGGATTATGCATATTGCCGGACTCAAGGCTATTTGGGTCTTACATTGGTAGCATTAAAGTCTATTTTGGGTCTTGTGCTGCCAATGACCCAAGGTTATTTTGGATGCTGCAGCCTACGGGACCTAAAGATAGTTGGGTTTTGGTACAGCCCAAGCACCACGTGTGCGCTTGTTTTGCCAGCACACAGGCAGGCAATCCAAGCGCCACATATGTGCTTGGTCTGCCCAACACACAGGCTAGGCAGACCGAGCGCTAGGTGACCAAGGTCGGGGGCATGGCCAGCGGGTGTGGCCTGCCCAGCGCCAGGTGTCCGCAACCCCAATGGACGCGCCACCAACTTGGCGCTTGGGTCCTGCATGCTACAGCCTCTCCACATGCCCCCACCAAATAGTCCAAGGCTATTTTGGGTCCTATTTTTAATCATTCTTCAAAAAATATATGGTGTCTCTTTCATGGTATTAATATTTTTTTTCAATTTACTACTGATAATAATAACACTAATAATAATTTATAATTCTACCGTCCAAATCAAATCTATTATTGTTTTTAATAATAATAATAATAATAATATTTATGATATTAATAATACTATTTTTAATTTTAATACTTCTAATTATAATAAAAAAAATATTTATAGTACACATAATACTATTTTTAAATTTAATACTTTTAATTATAATAAAAAACATTAATATTTATCATACAAATAATAATATTTTTTAGATGAATTTTTAGAATTATAATAAAAATAATAATAGTTGGCACCTGCCACCGCAAGCTAGCGCCACGTGCGCGATTGGACAACCCAGCACTCAGGCAGGCAGCCCAAGCGCCACGTGCGCGATTGGTTTGCCCAGCACTCGGGCAAGCAGCCCAAGCGCCATGTGTGCACTTAGTCAGCCCAGCACTCAGGCAGGCAGCCCAAGCATCACGTGTCCCCACGTAGTAATTTTTAATTTTACATTTCAATTCAAATCTATGGTTGTTCTTCAATATTAATAATATATTTTTTCTAATCTAGTAATTATTTTATTAATAATATTAATTATTATAAAAATAATAATATTTATAACACTAAAGATAATAATATTAATTATTATAAAAATAATAACATGGAGTTGGTCATGGTCGCGTCCAGGTTCAACATGGACGTGGGCGCGTCCAGACCCGACATGGGGTTAGACGCGAACACGTCCAGGTCCAACGTGGGGTTGGGCGCATGTAAAAATATTGATATTTATAACACAAAAGATAATATTTTTAATATTAATACTTTTGATTATAGTAAAAATAATAATATTCATAAAACAAATAATACTGTTTTTAATTCCAAGAATATTGATAACACAAATAATAATTTTTTAATATTAAAATTTGAATTATTATAAAAATAATAATATTATAACACAAATAATAATTTCTTTGATATGAATACTTTGAATTATAAGAAAAATAATAATATTTACAATGCAAATTATAATATTTTTTATATTAATATGTATAATTATTGAATAATTTGAATAATACTACGTTGTGGGCTCACTTTTATTTGTATAAAAAATACCATAAAATTTTATAATAGAAATAATAATATGTTTTCAATATTAATAATAATATTTTCTTTCAAATTTAATAATTTTTTTATTAATAATATTAATAAAAATAAAAATAAAAATAAGAATATTACAAAAACAAATAATAATATTTAGAATCCAAGGACTCAGGAACCTTGAGTCTTGATGAAGGACCCAAACCACGTGTGTGCTGGGCTGTGCCCAACACTGAGGCAGGAGCTCAAGCGCCACATGTCCCCACGTGGTGTTTCTTCGATTGTAATAACAGTTTTTAAAAATTTATTAATGTTGATAATGATGATAATAATAATAGTAGTAGTAATTTTAAATTTTACCTTTCAAATCAAATCCATGGTTGTTTTTCAATACTAAGAATACTTTTTTTTCTAATTTAGTAATTATTTGATTAATAATATTAATTTTTATAAAAATAATAATATTTATAACACAAAAGATTATATTTTTAATATTAGTATTTTTTATTATAGTAAAATAATAGTATTCATAACACAAATAATACTATTTTTAATTCCAAGAATATTTAGAACACAAATAATAATATTTTTTAAATTAAAACTTTGAATTATTATAAAAATAATAATATTATACACAAATATTAATATCTTTGATATGAATATGTTGAATAATAAGAAAAATAATAATATTTAGAACACAAATAATAATAGTTTTTAAATTAAAACTTTGAATTATTATAAAAATATTAATATTATACACAAATATTAATATCTTTGATATGAATATGTTGAATTATAAGAAAAATAATAATATTTAGAACACAAATAATAATATTTTGATATGAATAGCTTGAATTATAAGAAAAATAATAATATTTAGAACACAAATAATAATATTTTTTATATGAATACTTTGTATTATAAGAAAAATAATAATATTTACAACACAAATTATAATATTTTTTATATTAATACTATGAATTGTTGAATATTTTAAATAATACTACGCCGCGGACTCAATTTTATTTTTATAAAAAAAATATCATAAAAATTTAGAATATAAATAATAATATGTTTTTAATATTAATAATAATATTTTCTTTCAAATTTAATAATAATAATAATAATAATAATAATAATAATAATTCTCACACATGAATCATCCCAAGCGCCATGTTCGCGGTTGGTCTACCAACACACTAGCAGTCACCCAAGCGCCACATGTGCGCTTGGTCTGCCTAGCACACAGGTAGGCAGCCAAAGCGCCCAAGGCTGGGTAGACTGAGCGCCAGGTGGCTGCAGCCTGTAGCACGGCCAGCGAGTGTGGCCAGCCCAACGCTCAGGCTTGGTAGCCAAGCACCAGGTGTCCGCAGCCCAAGTGGGCGCGCCTCTAGCCTAGCACTTGGGTCCTGCAAGCTGCAACCTTACCACAAGCCCCCACCAAACAGTGTAGTTCACAGTAAATGCACTCACAGTCTCCAGTACCCGCACTACAGTGCAGAACAATACTATTCACAGTAAATTCACTCATAATGCATAGTAGTCCGTGCTATAGTGAAACAAACAGTGCATATGCCCTTATTATCCTTTAAACTAAAACTAGATGGATTGAGCGTGCAATCTTTAAATCTTTATACAAATGAACTTAGGTACTGTTTGTTTTTGCATTTTAAAAATATTTTTGAAAAAAATTGAATTTTTTTTAATTTTTTATTTGTTTTAAATTAATATATTTTTTTGTGTTTTCAGATCATTTTGATACGCTGATATCACAAATGATTTTTTAAAAATAAAAAAATATTATTTTGATGCATTTCCGAGTGAAAAACACTTTGAAAAGCAATTGGAACCACACTCGCAAACACACCTAATTGGCGTAGCACATGATAGGGGGAAAGCTTACATCATGGATATTTTTAGAGAATAGGTATAAGCAAGCAACAAAGCAAAACTATGACTTTATGTAAATTATATGATACGGGTGGAAGCTAAAGACAATAAGAAACAAAGAACACATGTTTTTTTTATGAGCGAAAAGGGCGGCAGATATAAACCCTAAATTCATTAATTTATTCTCTCTAATTAATAATACTGAAGTATGCCTCTTTAAAAGGTTTACAAAGCCTTAAACAGGCTAGAAATCCTATCTTAACTATGAAAAAAAAAAACAAAAACTTGAAATTACGAAGGAAAGGATAAAATCCAAAAGAAGTAGGAAATCCAAAAATAACAAGGAAAATCATAAAAATTATCAAAATCAAGGCCTCAGACGAGATTCTTGAAATCTAAAGATCTGACAGTCAGAATAGCAATTTCATATTATTTTGAGGAAAGCAACCTCAGGATACTCTTGTAAATATTTCAGCACGATCCAACAGTCAGATTAAAAGTTTTAGTCTCTTGAGTCGAAACCTGTCCCACTGGTCCATAAATGTATTTGCTACACCATTCATATAATCTGTCCAGAGCAGATCCTCATCTAATTATAGTAGAACCACACCTGACTGCTCGAAATCACCTATTATCATAAGCCCAACTATATCATTATATCCACAAAAACATGTGCATATTGGTAGAGCAGCCTCAAGTTTTATTAGCAAAAGTGAAGACCATCATGCGATCCAACTTTTTGTTTAACAAATATGCTTCATTCTTTTCAACTAAACATCCTGTTTGAATAACATCGTAAGTTTTGTGTGTTCTTGCATGGTAGAAATGCGAAATAGCATGTTCTAGAAATTGTAGTTAAATTCATAAATGTTTGTATGGTAAACGATGGTGTGTCTAATTGTTGAAGGAGGGCGGGGGGTGCAACTATTCTTATGGTATTGAAGCACAGGGTGATGATATGTATGGAACATTTGCAAGAAAATTTAAAATTGATTACTAGTGCTGGAAACACATGCAACCCTAATCTAGTTTGAAGGGGGAAAAGAACAAAAGAATAGCATTTGCATGAGGATCGGTAAGAAAAATGAAAAACTATGGGTTGCTCAATACATTTAGAATCCATGAATCAGCAAGTAAAATCAGAATCGGAAATTCCATGAATCTATTTTGCTAATTTAAACACTGAGCCATTAATTAACAGCTTAATTGAGCCATTTGATTTTCTTAATGATGATATATATTATTGATAAGGTTTCATTCCTCAATAAATTGATCAAAACCAGAAAGTTAACTACACTTCAAGTGAGCTTCCAATACCTTCATATGGTGTCTTGTTGTGTAAAAATAATTCTTTTATAAGATTACAATCAGCTTGAAGGTCTCTTATAAGACTTGGAGAACTCTTCTTCGAGATTTTAAAACCGAAACAGTGCATGTTTTTTCATCACAAAAAGTGTAATGTAGTTGATAAGTTCATTTATAATAGATTTGGGATTCATTTGAAGATATTCAAGTGTTTCTATGGATGCTTTGATGCATAATACATTTGAAGATATTCAAATTATATGATTTCTAGCATAACAAATGGGTGTACTTGTTCTATAAAATGAACATAATTTTCCATTTGAAAGAGAATAATTAATGAAGTGGATTCAATATGGGATCAATGATTGATAAAATGATGCTGCAACAAGAGCATCAAAGTTGCAGACGCAGTTGAAATGGCAATTTGGAGATAAAGCATGCATGGGAAAGAATGTGCCTCTGATCAATGCAATGTCTCCTTGCCACGCTATTTTTTAATTGGTTGGCTAACGTCCTCATGTGCACAGGGCTGAGAGGACTTGGTTGAGGTTATTTGCTTTTCTGTTTCGCTGTTAGGTACATCCCCAACACTAGTGGACACCGAAAAATTATTTTGAGTAATATTTAGCTCAGCTATATGAAGCAGTTTGATTGCAAAGTTAGAAATAGAACAACATCTAAGCAAGAGTGATCTTAGCAGACATGAGAAACTGGCCTTTGATGAGAAATGCAAGAATCAAAATCCAGTTTCCTTTTTGCACTAGTTGACATGGCATGCATGTGGATTCAACTCTGTTTCTATGGCAGTTTCTTTGAAAGATACAGGAGCTATAGGCGCTGCGGAATAATATTTGCTGGATTGATTAATTTGATGTTGCTGTGCTTGATGAGGCAGCACCTGTACCAGCTTTTGAAGGCCTGTCTGATGCATGTGGCTGGCGTTGTTATGTGTTAAGGGTCCCCTCGATATTGTCTGATGCAACTTCACAGCGATTACTACCAGACATGAATGCTCTAAATTGAACCTGAGAAATCCATGTTTTGTTGAGCTTGTTTATCATTGGAGGTGCGATCATATTGGGGTTTTTGAACTCCCTATCATAGCCGTAATGATGTACGGTTGAGCCAAAGTAGTTTTCAGCTGGTTTACTAACGATGAGAAACTTTGCAACATCTTCTCCATCAGTTACAACACAATTGACGCAGAACTTATAACAGTGTGTCTGAAAAAGCAAAGCAAAGGGAAAAATTTTAAGTGTATAATAAAATTTGTAGACATACAATTTGCAGATTTGTGAAATCAAATTTTTGTTTTATTTGGATGGAAGCTTACCATGGCACATGCTGATAGGCAGATGTTGGAGCGAAACGATTAGGATTAGGATTATTAATACCCCTTGGATGGTTAAGATTCCTTGGGCAACTAGGTTTTCTTGGGAGGTTTAGGGTCTACTATAAATACATATCATGTAACTCTATTTCAACATAGTAAAAAATAGAAGCTCCTCGCTCCTGTAAATGTAGACACATTGTCGAACAACGTTAAATCTTGTATACTTTGTAGTTTCTCTCTTATTGCAATATTCATTAATAATTGCTATAGGTTTTTCACAATAATTGGTATCAAAATCTGTCTACGATGTTAGGGATTTCTTCTGCAAAACTCAACATGCTTAAAGTAGTATATTTTGAGATAAACATGATCTTTTGCTCAATGAGATGGTATAAATAATATCCAACTGACTCTTTTGGATATTCAACAAACTTATAATTATCTAACTTAGCTCCTAACTTTTCAGATACTATACGCTTCATATAAGCGTTACATCCCCTAATCTTTAAGTATGACAAATTTGGTCTCTTATCATTTCATATCTCATATGAAGTCTTATCACCAAATTTTAATAAAACCTTATTTAAAAGGTAACCAGTAGTTTGCAAGACATGACCCTAAAATGAAGGTGGAATGTCTGCATAACTCATTATAGACCTTTTCATATCCAATATGGTATGATTTCTCCTTTCAAAAACTCCATTAAGTTATGATGTTCTAGGACATGTCCATTATGAGAGAATCTCATTATCTTTTAAATAATCTTGAAATACTCGATACAAGTATTCACTACCTCAATCCGATCAAACTATTTTAATACTCTTTTCAATTTGTATCTCAACATCATTTTTAAGTTATTTGAACCTTTCAAATGATGTTGACTTTCATCAAATACACATGACCATATCCAATATAGTTATCAATGATGAAACATGTATATCAATCTATGACACGAATCATTATTGGTCCACATATATCCGTATATATTAGACCAAATAATTCAATAGATCTTTCACTTTTTTAGTAAAGAATGTTTTGGTCATCTTAACCAATAAACAAGCTTTACAAGTTTCATATGATTCATAATCAAAAGGTTCAAATATCCTTCTTTATGTAACTTAATTATTCTTGTTTCATTGATATGACCTAGTCTACAATGCCATAAATAATATAGATATTGATTATCTAATGTGTTTTTCTTGCTATTTATATTGAATTTGTGCATCTCAAGATCAAATATGTACAAACTATTTGTATAAATGCCAGATCCTTAATAAACATCATTATTATAGAAGGAACAACATTTGCCTATAATAATAATTTTAAATCCATTTTAAAAATATATATGATGGTTCTAAAAAAAATACTAGAACATAATAACAATTATAAATTCTAATATCAGTCTATTTGGCAAAGTTAATGCAACAACCTTTGCTTTATTACCAATTTATAGGTCCATTTTACCTTTATTCAATAATAAACACACATGAAGCATAAGCTTCAATAATATTTTTAGCTTTCATGAATATAAGACAATATTTCTAGTTCCATCTTTATTGGCTTTCCTTACCACAATGATGACATATACCCCTAAACTGCAAAACCAAGTTAACGCTTAACTCATGGTCCATGATAAAGCTCTATTGGCCTAATTTATTTAAAATAGTTAATCATTCTCAACATATAGGTGTTCATCGGGGAACCCTCTTTTATCCTACAGTGGAACAATTTTGTAGAGGCCTCATATCTCTTGGTGCATCTAATTGTATCGAATAACTCTTTGAGATGTTTAATTATTATATGGACATCCATATTCTCGTGATGCATTTAAAGTTGAAGTGATATGCTAGATAATATCACACATGTAGCCTACTCATCGATATCAATATGACATTGATATTCATTCCTAACTTTATTATTAGTGTCCTCATCAAGAACATGAGGAATCAGATTTTCAAGAACATATAATTTTTTTTATTTAAAAACAATTTTTATATTTTAGTATCAGTCCAAGAAGTTTAGTTCAATCAATTTATTAGCATCAAGTATGCTATGTAGGGATAAATACTTTTTTACTCATGATAATCTATCAACCTATTCATAGCTAGTATTGATTTTATGCATACATATTTATAACCAAATTAAAATAAAGTCTTTAATCTTAACTTAGTCTCCCCCTATTTTTTGCAAATTAATAGCCCTCACAATTAATTCAAGAAATCTTTTTGAGATCTCCTAGTAGGCTAGGATCTCATTTAATTCATATGACTTTAAGTAACTTAACAAAAAATAAATAAATTGGGTAGATAACATAACTTATCAATCTCATCTTTATGTGATTCCTAGATGGTTAGGTGATTACTCTTTGTCTAAACATATCATATATGTTTCACTTAACTACTGTCTCTAATTTTATATGAACTACTGTCTCTAATCTTATATGCACATAAGTAACTCATCCAAATCATATATGTTAGTTAAGTATATTAATGAGAGATTTATTATTTTAATTAAGTCTCATTCCATGGCATAATTGATATATCATTTGGATTCGCAAGTTAATAAAGGTTGACTTAGGTAAATCCATTACATTTTTGTCTTAATATTAGATAAAAATATCATCCAGTATGCAGTTGATTTTGAATTCATGATTAAAATCTATTTAATTTTTTAGGAAACACGTTAGCGATGTTTAAACAATTTTTTTTAGCATTAAAACAAATTAGCTTTGACGCTCGACACAACATGAACAAATTTTGTTATCCTTTTATTAAATAAAGAATTTTCTATGAAACAAAGTTATTAGATACAACTGTGTATATAACACATGTTACAAGATTAAATATCTTAATTTATATCTATCTCTTTATTTTTTGAATTTAGTCTTTAGCTATCTATAATTATCTTTTTTTACATTTTGTGAACACAGATAATTGTTTGATTAAATGAAAGATTTATTCAAAGAAACAAAGTTATTAGGCACAACTGAGTACATGACACCTGTTGCGAGATCAAATATCTTAATTTATATCTATCTTTTAATTTTTCAAGTTTAGTATTTACTTATCATCAATAGCATTTTTATATATTTATTAACATGAATAATTTTTAATTTATTTAATTAAATACATGTGTAAGCTTTTCAATTTCTTATTGGGAATTTTTTATCACAAAAAACAAGTTGAAAATGTCTATATATTTATATTTGAAAAAATAAAATAAAACTATCACTCACAACAAAACACTTATATGGGATTTAGGGTTTTGTGAATATTCACCTAATTGTCCTTCTATTAAAACGGAGATGTTAGTAGAAAAAAGAATTTAAAAATTATTCTTTTTATTTTTATATAAAAATATTGGAATGTCAATATTCCAACCAAAACTTTTTATATTGCAAAATTTTGCACCAATCAATCATCTTAAATGCTATAAGATCCATGAAGCTATTCTTCCTCCTAAATGTTATCTCATAGACGTTTAACTTCTTCTTTTTTTAATTATTTTGACCATTCCACGATTTGATTGTGGTAACATTTTGTCTACATTTCTTAACAAATTATATTTTATATATCATGTCAATGTAAAATTAAAATTTTAATAAAAAAATCCTTTTTTCTCCCTTTTTCTTTTTCTCCTTTTTTCTTTTTTGATCTTGGCAGACCAAACCAGATAGATAAAATTATCCATTTTTTTCTTCCTCTTTCTTTTTCAATTCCACTTGGTTTCTATATTTTAAGATTTGAGTTTTTCAAGATTAGAATTTTTTTAGGATTCTTGCAATTCTATTTGTTTTTGTAAGAATTTGGGTTTTTCAAGATATGAGCTTTTCATTTTGAATTGTATTATGGGGTTTTTTTTATTTATGATGGGAGTTGTGAAGATTATGGCGATAGTTTTTTTAATTTTGGTAATTTGAAATAACTAATTATTTCAAATTGGTGAGCTAATTAATTTCAGCATTATAGGTGATTTTGAGCTTATTTTTTTAATGCACTATTTTACTTAAACGAATATAAATTTCAATTTGATCGTTAAATTGAGGTGAAAATTTACCAAAAGTTTCCAGAGGTCTTGTAGGGTTAAAATTTCTAAGAAATTAAACATCAAAAAGGCCTTGTGATAAGGTCCAAAAACTATTGTACAAGACTTATATTAGTTTTCTAGTTGATTTAGGATTCTTTTTCCTATTTTATTTAGAGCTTTTTTTATTGTTTTTCCATCATTATTTAGGATTTTTTTACTTGTTATAAATAGGGTTATATAACTTTTATTTAGTTTTTTTTTATTTTATGAAAGACTTTGATTTCAACAATTATTATTGTGTGTGTGATGTTTTGCTCATACTTTTTGGTTCTTCATTAAAGTATTCTGACTTATCAAAGAATACACCAACCTTCGTAGCTTCTTCTATACTTCATTTCTCTTTATAGGTGTTGGGTTGGGTCTTAGTTACTTATAATTTTGATGCCTCAATATAGGTTATTGTTGTGTTAAACTCAATTACAAACATGATCTTAGCTTTCTTAAGAAGAGTCAATTTGAATATGAGTTTCTGAATCTTTATATCCACTGGGTTCGCATCATTTTATCTCCTCATCATTTTTCATTCACTTCCTCTCTTTTTTTTCAACATTTAAGCACTAAAACATGACAAAAATAAAATTTTAGATTGAAACATAAAAATCTAAAACAAACAGGGCCAAATGTGTCAAACTCAAAACATGAGGAATGAATTTCAATTTTTTATGGTTATTTTAAATGTTATGTTTTTTTTATTGTTGTTAATTTTGGTCTTTTATATTCTTCTTTTTTACAACAAACTTAAATTGTATTTTATAAAATAAATCTTTATGGTAAGGTGAAAATACTTCATGACACGCTGGGTATAAGAGAGAATATAAATAGAAATTAATATTAGCACATAAAATAATAACTACTGCTATGGAATCTTCTGTAACAAACTATTCTCTAGGAGCGGATTCGTGAAAATAGAATTTGAAAAGATGAAATTAAAAAGAAATTATGTGCAATGAACAAACTGTAAAAAAGTAATAATTTCATGAACCAAATTTTTTTTACTATGAACAATGATATAAACAATGAAATATGAGGTTGGCTACATTGTATGAATACCAGTTACCCCTAAATTTTTTAGTTTATGTTTTAGAAACAAAACTTGAAAGAATAACATTAAAAAAAACCTATAAACAATGATATAAATAGTGAAATGTGAGGTTGGTTAAAATAGTAGTTACTCTAAATGTTTTAGTTTTAGTTAACTAGATTATTAACCCACACTACATTGCGTGTCAGATTAAACTTTTTTTTAACGTAAAAGAAATGTCTAGGCATTGCTAATGTTTTTTTCTAGTAGAAAACAAATATGGCCTTAGCAAATTTTTTTATATCTAAAGATCTAATGGTTTGCATAATGACAAGGTGTACAAGGTAAACCTAATATAAAATCCATGCTCGCATTTAGCCACAGACCATCAGGAACCGATAACGGGGTGTACAACCTAGCATTCAATAAGGCCCCTCTGAACCTCTGACATACAACACACTTCTTGACAAAGTTAGAAACCTGACTTGGTAATTTAGGTCAATAATAATCTGCAAGTGTCTTATCCCATCCAAAATACCCCTCACAATGTAATTCACTAATTATATTCTCTCACAAATAACAATATGGAACACCAAGTTACAAATAATGAAAAAGATAACCATTTAAAAACATAAAGTTATCTCATTTAACTCCATTTGATAACTCGACATAAATTTAACTAAACGAGGAATCATCTGAATACAGCTCATAAAAAGTATCAAATCCCAGCACATGGGCACATATAGTGCTAAGAAAAGTTACTCGTCGACTGAGAGCATCAATCACCTTGTTTAGGCTGCCCCATTGGTGTCTCAATGAAAAAGTGAACTCCTGCAAAAATAACACCTACTTCGCATGTAGATGACTCACCTTATGCTGCCCATTTATGTAGTTTAGAGCTTCATAATCAATAATTAAAATAAACTTCTTGTACATGAGATAGTGGCTCCAATGCTTTAGAGTCTGAACAATAATGTAAAACTCCAAATCATAGGTGGAATAATTCTTCTTCGAACTAAACAGTTTCTTACTAAAAAAAAAGATAAAAACTCCCTCAATGCTTACCCAGAAGCATCATAATTTACTTCAAACAACTTCTGAAAGTTTGGTAATGTCAAAACTAGAGCTTCAATCATCTTTTACTCCAATAATTGAAAATTGGTTTAAACCCCATCTATCTACTGAAAAGTACGTACATCTCTTTAGGCACTCTGTAATGGGTGTGATAAAGAAACTAAGTTCTTGGTGAATCTTCTATAAAAAGATACAAAGCCATGAAAACTCCAAACATCATAAATGTTTTTCGGTGTCAACCACTCAATAATCATAAAAATCTTACTTTGATCAACTTGAACACCATCAATAGATACAATAAATCCAAAAAAAAACTATGTTAGTAAAGAACTTACATATCTTTCAGTTAACATACAACTATTTCTTCCTTAATGTATTGAAAACAACTTATAGGTGCTCCAAATAAGACTTTAGAGTGGACTATAAATTAGAATGTCATCGAAATAGACCTAGATAAATTTGCCTATGAATGACCTCAATACTTGATGCATGAACCTCATTAATGTGCTTGGAGGATTAGAAAGTTCAAATGGCATGACCATCCACTCATATAACCCCATGCGAGTTTTGAAAGTTGTCTTCCATTCATCCCCTAGTCTGATTATGATCTGGTGATACCCAATCTTGAAGAATACCTTATACCCTACCAACTGGTGTAACATGTTATCTAGGTGCAGTATGTTATCTATACACATACCTCATGACCCATCCTTCTAGGGGACTAAAAAGGCTAACACAACACAAGAACTCATACTTTTTTCTGGATATACCCTTTCTCTAACAATTCCACTACTCGTCTCTACAACTCTTTAGCTTTTTTAGGGCTAAGTTTATAACCTACCTTGTTTGGGAGGCTGGAACCTGGCATCAAGTCAATCTGGTATTGTATCTCTCTCATAAGAGGTAAACCTTGGGCAACTCATTCGACATTAAATCTAAAAATTCTACCAACACACCTCGTGCCTCATCGGGATTGATATCTTTTTTTTCTCTTCTCCCTGACAATATTTCTATGCATTAGGGTAAACACCACTCACTCTTTAAGGATAATAAATTCTTCCCACCATTAGCCTTCATCTCCATCTTCTCCCTCATTGGTGCCAAAATTAGTTAACTTGCCAAATCCGTGATCTGAGTAATGAAATATGAATAACCTCATAGAAAGTAGATCGAAACAAATCATGAAGTCTAATTCCCAATCAATCCAAAGTTAAAAGATGAAATTGAGAAAAAAAAGTTAATTAGAAAAAGGAAAAAAAAGGCTCAAGTCAACCAAGTTAACCTGTTAAACTCGCGATCTGGGTCATGAGTATATGATAATCTCATAAAAAATAAATTGAAAAACAATTACCAAGTTCAATCTCCAATAATTTTAATATTGAATGATGAAGTTGAAATTGAAAAAAAAATTAGAAAAAGAAACAAGGGAAAAAAACATTATTCCAGTGATTAATGTTATGTAAGTAGTGGTATAGTAAAACTCTTTCCTCCTTTATTTTCTTATTAATTTCCAATAAATTCAATGTTGAAATATAAAATTGAGAAAAAAATCAATTAGATAAAAAAATGAAAAAAAACTCGAGCCATTCAAGTTAACCTGTTAAACTCATGGTTTGGGTCACGAGTCTGAAATAATCTCAAAAAAAGTAAATTGAAAAAAAATTATAAATTATAATCCCTAATAAATGTAATTTGAAGGATAAAATTAAAATTAAAAAGAAATATATATTAAACAAAATAACAAAGAAAGAAAACTATTCTAATGAATAATAAACTCCAAGGTTGTCAAAAATATTTTTTTGACACGACACAAAATATACAATATAAACTCGAATAGTAAAATCATAAGTAAAATATTTTAACTAATTACATATTAACAATTCCAATCAACTAGTAAATAATAATATAACATAATTAAAATAAAAGTGAAATAAACAAAACAAAAGTCCAAACACCTTCATAATTCAAATAAAAATTCATACATGGTTTAAATATGTTTTCTGTTTCCATAATATTTCATTTCTGCAAATCAGAATATATGCAATCTCAGGATGAATGTTGCATGTTCCTGGTCCTAGAGTTTTAACTGATATCTAAACAAGGAATAAATACAACTCATGGTCTGATATTTGTAAAACCATTATAGAAGTAATTAATATCTAAACAAGGAATAAATCAAGTGTACCTCTTCATTCATAACCATTCTACGCAATTAGTTTTATAATACAAACATAATCATCTCGCTTAATCATCCAAAGGAAAAAAAAAACAACAATGCAAAATTAAAGAGTTCACAATATATTATTGCTCTATTCATGTTTGCAACTGAATAATGTATCCTCTCGAACAAGTAAATGGAAGATAAAAGCAAGACTTTATTTCTAAGTGTTTGTGTAACGCAGAAGTTGTAACTAAGAGGCATTTGTTAAATAATACATTTATCTTGTTTTATTTTATTAAGGGTGGAATAATATTTTTAGCTTAACCTATATACAAGCTCTTTATATTTAGGTTAAATGATGTACTTTTTACAAATCAATTAAGGAGAATTCTAACCTCCCTCTCTTTCATGTTTGTATTTATTTTGTGCTAATTAATTTTTTTAAACATGGTATCGGAGCTGGTTTTATGGAACGAGACTTAATCTCAAACACAATTTTCATGGCTAGACTTATTGATAACAAGACTGTAGACACTCCCATTGAAGTTAACACAAGGTATTATTCTTCTGATGGTTTACTTTTGATAGATCCTATTTTATATCATACTATTGTTGGGAGTTTGGTATACCTCACCATTACTCGTCCAGATATTGCATATATTGTTCACATTGTTAGTCAGTTTGTTGTTTTTCCTACTACTGTTCACTAGATAACTGTTCTTCGTATTTTGCGATATCTTCGAGGTACAGTCTTTCAAAGTCTTTTACTTTCATCCACCTCTTCCTTGGAGCTGCGTGCAAACTCTGATGCTAATCATAACAATGATCCCACATATCGCAAATCAATTACTGGTTTTTGTATCTTTTTAGGTGATTCTCTTATTTCTTGAAAGAGTAAGAAATAATCTATTGTTTTTCAATCCTCAACTGAAGCAGAATATTATGATATGACATCTACTATTAAAAAGATTATTTGGCTACGTTGGTTACTTGCGGATATGAGAGTTTCACTCTCTCATCCTACTCATATGTATTGTGACAACCAGAGTTTTATTCAAATTGCTCACAACTCGATTTTTCATGAACGAACCAAGCACATTAAGATTGATTATCATCTTACTCGTCATCATCTCAAGCATGACACCATTACTTTGCCTTTTGTTACTTCTTCCTTGTAAATTGCAGATTTCTTTACCAAGTCGCATTCTATTTCTTGTTTTTGTTTTCTAGTTGGCAAACTCTCAATGCTTATAGCTGCCGCATCGTAAGTTTGAGGAAAAATGTTAAATAATACATTTATCTTGTTTTATTTATTAAAGATAGAATAATATTTTTAGCTTAATCTATATATAAGCTCTTTATATTTAGGTTAAATGATGTACTTTTTACAAATCAATTAAGGAGAATTCTAGCCTCCCTCTCTTTCGTGTTTGTATTTATTTTGTGTTAATTGAATTGTTTTAACACCATTGTTCCAAGTGCTTATAATAACCATTAAGCTGATACTTTGCTCAAAAGAAAACAGTATAACAAGAACAGGACATGCTTTGATGAAAATCTAACACATAAGCAGCTCCATTTCTAGACTATCTAGCTCTTCTCCTCACTTGCAAGAGTTCAAATAATGGCAGGAAACTAAATGGAAGTAAAACAACCTCAACTCTATTTCTAGACTATCTAGCTCTCCTCCTCACTTACAATAGTTCAAACAATGGCAGGAAACTAAATGGAAGCAAGACAACCTCCGAGAACTCAACATCAAAATAAAACAAAACAAAATTAAGCAAATGAAAAGCAATGACAAGAAATATAAATTTAGGAAAAATAATGGCA
>Ga0325411_1001111_pt1 | contig 29577 bp, 19 predicted proteins | sample PopdelMetagenome_13_FD_206181 | JGI IMG/M metagenome (GOLD analysis project Ga0325411, IMG submission 206181) | Populus deltoides microbial communities from Bellville, Georgia, United States - Xylem-PdIQD-R4 | ecosystem: Host-associated > Plants > Phyllosphere > Stem > Wood/Secondary xylem...
TTTAGCAACAAAGTAACTGCAAAAACTGAAGTTAAGCTACAACCCAAGAACTCAGACTTCTCGTGAGTAGCTAATGTTTTGAGTTTGCTTGCAACAATGTCAGGGCATTACAGGCAGCAAAAACATGAAACTCTTTAAGCTGCAAAGCGCGTCCCTTGTGTTCATTATTTGCACATTATGGTTTAGGTCAGAAAATCAATATAATTCAATGATCCCAGACCTCAGTACATGTGCAATATGAAATCTGAACAAATTAAACCTTCAGTGCTATGCGATCGAGCCAAAGAGATGGAAGGGAAGGAGAAAAGGTTAAGAGAACTTACCAGTTTCCAAGCTCAGCCGCCACTCATGTGAGCTAATGTTAAGTGAATGTGGGTATTTATAGGGTGCTGGAGTCGTCATTAGGGCATTACAAGTAAATTCTATATGGGCCCAATTCTTGGTCTTTTACAAGTGCATTTTAAAGGAAGGTGGTAAATTGAAAATCATAAGGTAATTTGGGATTTGATTTGTTTTTTTCTTTTCCCTATGAGTTTCTTTTGATTAATCGTGAAGTTGATTAGATTTTCGCCTACCAACGAGCACCTCTCTTCAGCTCGAGGTTCTGTAGCAATTTTTAAAATATTTTTTATTTGAAATAATATTATTTTAAATAAATTATTTTTGATATTAACATATCCTAACATATAAAAAAATAAAAAAATAATTTAAAGTAAAATGTTTTTTTTATGAAATACAGTTCCAATTACATTATCAAACAATGTTTAAATATCTATTGTAAAAAAAATTATTCTTTTTCATTTTTTTCTTTGAGAAATTAAAATATTTATTCATTTATTGAGGACATAGGAGAATATTTTTTGAAAAAAATAAGAAAAATATGTCAAGGTTACAATTATTTTATATAAATTTATAACACTAATTAAATATGAAAATTATAAAAATACAATAATTTTAATGTTTTACCTTGTTGTTTGTATATAAAAGAAAAATATTATATTTTTTTCATATAAAAAGGAGAGAAAAACTTACAAAGAAAAAAAATCTGAAAAACCTCTAAAATATATAAGTTCCTGTTTTTCTTTTCTTTTTTAACTCTAGTTTTTTTTTTTAAAAAAAAATAACTAGAGTATTACTTTGTTTTTTAATGGCCCCGATGTTCTATTATAAACCATTTCAAACAATACTAAATTCTATCTTTTAGATTTGTTTTCTTATCTTAATTAATTTGGAGGTTGTAATTGAAAATATATTCTATTTCTAACTTTATTGCTAGTTTCATCTTTATTTCTAGTTTTGAGCCCTTGCATTGCTTTGGATCGTTATAGTTGTGTTCTTTTTTTATCATCACATATCTATGACTTTTATAAACTAGTAGTTAAAACTGACTAGTTACTCATTTGAACCAGTAACCAAGCGGGGCGAGCTGGGCTGGATTCGGCCCAGATCATATAACTAGGCTGGATCCGGCCCAATAAAAAAAGAAAAGGATAAGAATAGGTCGGGTCTGGGCTTTTGGCCCAACCGGCCCAAGTTGTTTTAGGCAAGGGTGTGCTCGGCAAAAAACACTCTTATGCCTTTTCCATGTGTTTTATTCCCTTTCTATTTTGATATTTGACTAAACAAGCCCCTCTTCGATATCAAAAAATTCCTGAAATATTTGGGGATCACCGTGGATTCATTTGTGACCCCCTCACATTTTGTTTTATGTTTTTCTTTGTGTGTTTGTATTTTTTCTGGTATGTGCTCAATCTATGAATCATTACTGTTAAATGCAAAATCTGTTACATAACATTTCTTTTATTTCCATCTAAAAAGAGAAAATAATAATAAAGGATAAACAAAAAGAAAATGGCATAGAAAAATTCTTCTTCAAATTTAATTTTTTATGAAATTATTCACTGACGCTAGAGTTAAGAATATCACAATTTTTTTGAGTTTGTGTAATATTTACCAACGCAAAAGTTAAAAATATTCGTACGAACTATTCATTGACACTAGAGTGAAGAATATGATAGGAAGAATAAAAAAAAAGGAAAAATGAGAAAAAAAAGAACATATTCTTAGCAATTTTAGACAAAACCTGCAATGCAGCCCGTCTTAGGTAGGACGCTTAATGGGTGATAGCATCTTTCCTTTTACGTAATCAATCTCGTACCATTAGATTAATCTATGTTGAATAGTTAGAGTTGCTAGTGACTATAATATTAGGTGACGACTCTTTAAATAAAATATTTTTTCCAAAAAGAACAAGATACAAGATATCTATTCTTTTTTCCAACAAAAACCTTATATATATATATATATATATATATAAGGGTCATATTAAAAAAATCATATTGTTTAGGGTGGAAAGTCAGAGATTTTTAGCTCAGGGGTATTTTGCAATTTAGCCTTGTCAAAAACTTGGGATCTTCAATCAACTTGCCCCTTTTCCCTCTCCCGACCGTCTCACCGAGTCCTGCCTTACTCATTGCAACTCACTCTCATCTTCCTCCCTCTTAACCAGGTTTCACTTCTCTTTGTCTTGTTGCACTTATTTTTCATGTTTTCTATTGACAGTTGACTTATAAATGAAGGGAAAATAACAGAAAGAGTATTTATCTTCCACAGTTTGCATTTTTCTATGCTTCCTTTTTGAAATTTTAATGACGATTTTACTCTTCTGGGTACAGTTTTCTTCTATTAAGAGGATTCAACTTTGGAGCACCTTTTCCAGGTTCTTTGATGGATTCTTGAGCTCTTATAATTGTTTGATGGTGTGATTTGTGAGCTTCTTTAGAAGAAAAAAAATGATACTTTCAGCTCTTTTAACTTCAGTTGGAATCAATCTTGGACTGTGCTTGTTGTTTTTCACTTTGTATTCAATATTGAGGAAGCAACCTGGTAATTTTTACGTGTATGCACCCCGTTTGGTCGATAAAGAGAAATCTCAGCCACAGGAGAGTGATGATTTTTACTTGGAAAGGTTATTGCCTTCTGCTGGTTGGGTTAAAAATGCTTGGCAGCTTTCTGAAGATGAAATCTTGTCAATTTCGGGTTTAGATGGTCTCGTGTTAACTCGGATCTTCACCTTCAGGTAAGGAAATCAAATGTCATTTAGTTGTGTAAAAGATTTCAAGTTTTAATCAGGGTTTGAAAAGGGTGGAGTTTTTCCTTTTTGTATGTGAATTATCTATAAAAATCACAACTTTTTTATTTATTTATAAATTAGAATAGAGAGACTCAATGATCATCAAATGAATTGTGGAGTTGTATAAAATAAAAAATAAAGATGACTGACTGATCCCTGTTTGTGGATTTCAAGATGAAAAATTGTATTTGGTTTGATGGAAATAATGAAACAAAGAAATAACGGAGACAAAAGAGAGAATATCTTATAAGTTTCGTATTAAGACAGAAGGATGGTGAATTTCTTGTTAAGGATCAGTAAAGTTTAGTGTTTTTTTTTATTAACAAATTTTTAGCACTTGTGTTGGCTGAGGATGAATTCTACAACCTAAGCAGAGGAATTAATTAGGCTATACTTAAGCAGAATGCATAGTACAAAGCTGGAAAAGAATGTCTTGATTGTCTCGACTCAAGAGAACAACTTTCAACTTAACAGAACCAATCATCTGTCATGGACTCTATTGAAAACTTTACTTGATAGGCTACATATATGCTTGGGGTTTCGACATATGGTTGTGAGAAAAAAAATTTAGTGGCAAGATACAGTAGGAGGGTCCATAAAGGTGTGTTGAGGTTCAATTCATACAGGACTTTCTGGTTTTCTATTTTGAATCGTATTTTTTAATGAGTTATATACTATCTGAAGCTACACTTATGCATTTTTTCTCTCCACTTATAACAAAAACCTCACTTTCTTTGCCATGCATTCAGAGGCCCACTGCCTGTATTCCTATCACAATCAATTAGTATATTACTATGCCTAATGATTCTTTTACACTGCAATCTATTTTTCTTGACTTTCTATTCATGCATTATTTTCATTCAGCCTTTTTTTCATATCCTTCTTTTAATGCAGCTTGAAAGTGTTCACCGTTGCTGGGGTTATTGGAATCTTCATCCTTCTTCCAATTAATTATTTTGGGAACCAGCTAAGTGATGATTTTGGCCATTTGCCAAACAAGTCGTTGGATTCATTTAGTATATCAAATGTCAATGACGGTTCAAACAGGTACTCATTAGTTGGCTAGATGAACAGAATGTCATTGCTCAATTGTGCAAGATCAAACCATATGATATTAAACTTATCATCAAATGTATTTGATAGAAAAGTTCCATTGAGAAGATCTCTAATAACAACGTATTTTTTTTTTTCAATTTACAGTTCAAGTTTCTTGTTTTTCACCTTTTTAGCTGAATGCATTCTCTGTGCTCTTTGAAAATTTGAAATTTGTGCATGGAGGGACCCCAGGAGTAACCAAGTGAGCAAGAAATGTTTCATCTATTTTCTTTTTCTTTATCTTTTTTATAGAGAAAGAATGATATTAAGTGAGGAGAATGAGGGCAGTGCAATTCAAGGATTATATATCCTCCATAGAAAGGGGAAAATATCATACTAATACAAAAGAGTTCCTGACCTCGTTGCATGTCTGCTAAAGATTCTTTTCCAAAAGTTTCTGTGAGAGTGCACCATATTTAAGTCAAGAAACTTACTTTATCCCTAGGTAGCTGAACATGTAAAAGCCTGTCTTAAAAGCCTCTTGAGTGAGCTCAAATGGACCAAACAATTGCAAACACTGGGCATCACCAAAGAACATCAATCTTCCCTTTTCCTCTTAAAAACCTCGCACTTCATTAATAGCAATGCATCCTAGGTATTAAGATGCAGGGAAAACCCAAAACTCAGAAAATAAAAAGTAACCTGTTCTGTTGCAAGAAATGTTTGTGTAAATTCTGATATGGAAATGGAGTCAAGTTTCCTAACGGGTTCTGTTTCCTTGTGCTTGTCTAACAGCGGTAGTGAAGCTGTCTATGTATAAGTTGACTTTTTCTGAGAGTAGGTCTGTCTTGCAACCTACTAACGGACTGTAATACTAAATTATGATGGGATAAACACCTCTTATTTGATAAAGTTTCTCATTGGCCCTTTGCTTACTCTTTGTAATGCTCTCTTAGCTTGCCTTCTTAAATTTGATGTTCAGTGTAGAATCCTAGGAAAGCCCAGAACAGCAGAAATGTTCATCTTTCCAGAAACTTGAGCTTTTCCATGTTTTCCTCAATGATGAAAAGTAATTTGTAGTACTCCCAGCCACAGAAAGTTTCCCTAAATCAGACTTCCATAGCCCTTAGTAGTCGGTGAGTATTATCTTGCAAGCTGGCAACTATAAATGGGATAATTACTTTTTATTCAAATGGCTATTAGATATGCAGGAACCCCATTCTTTTGCTGTTTGAACCATGCAAATAATAAAGGGAATAAAATTGACCATTTATCCAGGTGTACTAGACAACTTGTTATTAATCTTGCTTGTTTGGTTTTTCCATAATGTCATGACCTGTAATCAGATCATTATGCTAACTGATTTGGGAATGGGGATAATGGTTTGAGATGTGGATTAAACATGACTTGGAATGCACCAACATAATAATGAAAATAAAGTTTCTGAATGTTATCTGGAAAGGTCATTTCAGCTCACTTTAGACCATAGGTTGCCACTTTTTCCGAAGATAACTTCTACTTTGGTTGGCAATTGACTTATTTTGGTTGGATAGAACTCCAATAAATGCCCATCACCCCAAGTACATTCAAACTATGGCCATTGTTAAGAAAAATTCATTGAGATGGATTGAACTTCATTTTAATTTCATATTTTCTAGTCTGTAATTTTGTTCTTTTTAATTTATTTTCATATAACAAAATGTTACTGCTGACATATTGTTTGATACTTCTGCATTCCACCCTATCTCTGTGCTAATTCTCATAGCTCTCCTTTTGCCTTAAATAAAAATTCTTATTCTTTTATCCTGCTGTCTTAAAGTTTTATCTCTGCTTTTTTACTGCTTTTACCGACTTTATATTGGTTGTAAAGTTGAGTATTTCATTGTGTTGAAATAGCCTCATCTAAATATTGCTGTTAGATTCTCATGGTTTGCATGATTCTTTATTGCATCAAACAATCATTTAGCTATTCTTTGTTGAAGTTACCCTGATTATTAGTTTTGGTTCCTCTCAAGGTTATGGGTTCACTTTTCTGCTGCATATATTTTTACTGGAGTTGTCTGCTATCTTCTGTATTACGTAAGTACTATTATTATTTCTTCTGCAAAAGCCACCGGGCTTATTGGTTCATAAAAATGAAAGTAATCAGAGAATTTCTGACTTGTTAATTACACAATGTGCAGGAGCATAACTATATGTCAGCAAAAAGGATTGCTTACTTCTATTCATCCAAACCGCAGCCTCATCAGTTTACAATATTAGTCCGCAGTATCCCTTCCTCATCTGGAAGAAACTTTAGTGAAACTGTTGAGAGTTTTTTCACGGAGTATCATCCTTCTACTTATCTTTCACATTCAATGGTTCATCGAACAAGCAAAATTCAAGATCTCATTGTAAGCATTCTAGGTGAACGTGCAGACCACTTAACTAATTCCAGGCCATTGTGGTCACATACACTTCAGAACCATAGTTATTAACTTGTTTTTCTATTTGAATTATGCCTTTTCTTGTATTTATGTGTTACATAACAGTTTTTGGACCTGTCAATCATGCTCTCTTAGTTATCCCTGAAGATACCCTCCTTGGAAAACTGGGGGCTGACATAAGATTAAAATAGATGACAATGTTTACAATTGAAAATTCAAGCCTGATTGTCCTGAAAAAAGTTCATCCTTTCATTAATGCATCAAATCAGCTTCTTTTGGAGAAGGGAACTGGTCATGAAAGTTGTGTGTTTTATTGTCATGCACAAACATAACTATTGAAATGTTCTAGAAAGCTTTGTATAAATTGTCATCATGTAAATTTCAATATGTTGATGGAACATGGAGAAGACTGACCTTACTGACATGATATGCGGTCGTTGTTTATATATCTGATTGTCACCATTTTGAATCTCTTGCTTATTGTTGTTTAAAAATGTGTTATCCTTGGTAGAATGATGCGGACAAATTGTATAGAAAGCTTGGCTGCATGAAATCAAACAACCATTCTCAGCAAAACTTCATACGTGATGGCTTTTTAGGACTCACCGGACGCAAAGTTAATCTTTTAGACCGCTATGAAAAGAAGTTGGAAGATTTGGAAGATAATTTGAGGAAGGAGCAAAATTTATTGGCTGGAGAGGTGCGTGGCATCAGTTCTCAGTATTTGAATTTAATAATTATATGAGACATTCAAATGGTACTAGTGATATATATGTGGAGAATAGTGTCCACTTAATCTGCTTAAGTTTTCTTTGGCCATTAATGCAACTGTTGGCACACAAGGGAACAGCTTTCAGGTTTTCTGTATCACTCATCTCTTAACTTTAAAAACATATATGCCAACTCCCACTGCCAGTCTTGTGGAGGGGGTTCTAGGAGGGTGATCTGTGTATAATTCTAGCTTTCAGAAGCTTTTGGATAAAGTGGATTATGAATTTGATGGTTTTTGGAATAACTGAGTTTGAGATTGGGCAGCTACTTCAGTTTATAGGATGAACTGCAAATCATTATGCACTCTTCTTCATTTATAATCTAGGACTCTAGATTTGTCATGGGATGTTATTGCTTAAGAAGCTCCTGCTTCTATTCATGCCAATAAATGCACTTTTATTCAGAAGAACTTGTAGGAATAGTAATAGAGTATGGTTGCATATAGATGGATGAATATAGAACACAGCACAAAACATATGAAAGTTCTCATTTGTTTTGAGTTCAACTCTGATCATCTGTTCTCTGGAAGTGTGGAAAATACCCTTCTTAACATTCTATTGTAACAGAATCCATTTCATGCATTTGATGTCAATGCAAAGATGACATCTTATGCAACCTTTTGCTCTTACTATATACACTTGTAAATTTTCAGGAAGTTCCAGCCGCTTTTGTTTCATTCAAGTCGCGGTTTGGTGCTGCAGTAGCCTTACACATTCAACAGGGGGTTAATCCCACAGAATGGGTCACTGAGCGAGCTCCTGAGCCTCAGGATGTTCACTGGGCTTTCTTTTCTGCATCATTCTTTAAAAGATGGATCTTCAAACTGGTGGTGCTTGTTGCATCATTTGCTCTAATTGTTCTTTTTCTTATTCCAGTTGTGATAGTGCAAGGTCTTGCTAATCTGGATCAGTTGGAAAAATGGTTTCCTTTTCTGAATGGCATACTGAGCCTGTAAGTGAAAATTGTAATTTCTCATTGATATAATCCACCCAAAGCCGATCATGGGGTTCCCTGGAGGCTATTTGAGGTTATTTTATGTAGATATATGTTATAAAATTCTAACTACCTTGTTAAGCTGCATACCTGCCATTAAAACTTTGAGCATGCAGAAAATGATTAAAGATTTATTTGAATATATGAATTAATGAATTCAATTAATAGGGGAAACACTACTGATGGCCTAATGCATATAGGTGAAAAACTGTGTGGTCAAATCTGATACATGTAAAAACATTTTTTCTTGTCTCTAAAACTTGGCATGCATTATATACAGTAATTAGTGATGTGGCATTCACTGTTGAACTGTATGTTTTAATGTCTGAAGAGGAAGCAGGTTGTAACCATGTCATGATTTTGTTTCTGTGGTGTCCTGATTTTTCATTTAATAGCCTGCTTGACCACTTTTTCTAGTCTAGAAAAATTTTATAAAGGAAAACTTTAGGACCACAAAAAACATAGATAATGGCTAGACATTGAATATTTTATGCGGGGAAGTAACTTTTAAATTTGAATAAAAATTGTTGTCAGAACTATAAAATGGTCATGGTAATATGATAATGTTAATGAAAAACTATCATTATATATTTAGAACCTATCAAGTACATGCTTGCAATGCATGTCCTTACCAAGAAAACTTGCAAATATTCGCAATAACTTGATGAATAATCAACATAAATAAAGGTTTTATTCCTTCCAGCTTCAATCCAGATCTATTGATTTTGAGTATCAGTTTCCTGGCAATCACATTGAAGTTAATGTGAAATTAGAGTTTGTAATTTATTTTGTTTTTGTTCCTAGCTTCAACTTCAGATAGTTATCAGGCATCTTGATCTGATTAGAAAATAGAGATGGATTGTGCCTAGTTGGTTTTGTGTGAAGTTGCAGATCTAGAGAAGCTTAGAAAGAACTAATTACTGATTTCAAGTTTTTCAAATTCCTTGAAGTTTTTAAGTTATTTGAAATCACTGATTAGTCTAATTGTTAAGACATGGAACTAATATGCACAATTTTTTGAGCTGCAGAACTGTTGTCAGTCAAGTAATTACAGGATATCTTCCAAGTCTCATTCTGCAGTTATTTCTTTCTTTTGTTCCACCAATTATGTTAACATTTTCTGCCATTCAAGGATACATTTCTCGCAGTCAAATAGAAAGAAGTTCTTGTTCCAAGATGCTATGGTTTATCATATGGAACATCTTCTTTGCAAATGTACTGTCAGGGTCAGCTTTGTATCTAGTCAATGTCTTCCTTGAGCCCAAAAATATTCCCAGGGTGCTAGCTGAAGCTGTCCCAGGTCAGGTGGGAATGCATCTCTGTTCTGTATATTCTTTTACAACTTTTGCCTTTTCTCCCTAATGTGTGCAGTTTCTTCTCAGTTTTGTGATTTTGAACAAACCTTAAATTCCTTTATGCTACAAGTTACATTCACAAGTATAATGGATTCCTTATTCTGGCTTTATTAGGCATCGTTCTTCATTTCATATGTTGTGACTTCTGGATGGACCAATCTATCATCAGAACTCTTCCGATTGATTCCACTGGTTTGCAGTTTTTGGAAAAGACTATTTTCAGGAAAAGATGGGGATGAATTTGAGGTTCCATCAATTCCTTACTATAATGATATCCCCAGTATTCTCTTCTTTGGACTTCTGGGTATAACGTACTTTTTCCTCTCTCCCCTAATTCTGCCATTTCTCTTGGTTTACTTTTGCCTTGGATACATCATCTTTCGCAACCAGGTAAGCATAACATTTCTTTCTTATTTTATTTTTTATTCATTTATTAGTTTTTCCATGTTAGATATTAATTTAGATGATTATCAAGGCTTCATATGCAGCCAGCATTAAGAGTATTAACAATTCCTGAAGACTTAATTTTCATGATGACATGTGATCTTGAATTAGAAAACCCTTAGATTTCTGTTATCTATAAAATGGATCAAAAGTGAATTTCGATCCTTCCAGGTTTTTAATTTGGACTTGGCTGACATGTAAAGTTACTTTTTTCCATTTGATGCCAACATTCTGAAATTTAACAATTAGATGCCAATATACATGTGACTTAAGGTAATGCTAGTGTAGTAGCAATTTGCTCTGTACCTTGCTTGCTGTGAATATCTGAGCAGTTCAATTCACTTTCATTTGCCCTCACCTATCCACCATGATGCTATAAAACTATAGCCTCTCTCTTGAAGTCTTGATGATTAGAGCCTTATGTCAAAAGTCAAATCGACATATTCGATAGTTGGTTACTTTTGTTTTGGCAGAACTCTGGCTTTGAAAGGCAATGACAAATTAACAGCATTGCTGGACCCATATTATCGTATCTTACATTCTTAATATAATTGACACTTCAGGACTACAAATTTTAGTGCATTTGGGTCTAAACATGATTTGTGAAAATTAATTAGTACATTGTGTTATCTAAAATTTCCAAATTGAGTTCTTAAAGGAAGTTATATTAATATATATTTCGTTGTATTTTTATTTTTACTTTTTTGCAGCTGTTGAATGTGTATGCCCCAAAGTATGAAACAGCTGGGATGTTTTGGCCTATAGTGCACAATTCAACAATATTTTCCTTGATACTGATGCATATTATTGCAATTGGAATATTTGGGCTTAAGAAGCTACCTTTGGCATCTAGTTTAATTATTCCTCTTCCCGTTCTCACTCTTATCTTCAATGCGTACTGCCAGAAGCGGTTCCTACCTTTATTTAAAGCTTATCCTACTGAGGTACATTGGCGTATGCATCTGTTATTTTTCTGGTTCTAACAGTCTTGTGTTGTACTAATGCTTTCATGGTAGTCTCTTCAATTGCTTGGGTTTTTTCCCCTTCACTTCCATTACACAACTACAGTACCAGTTTATGTTTCATGTCTTATAGATGGGGAAATTTTAACATTCCCTTCCGTACTTTGTGTGTTTTTCTTTAATTGAATGGCACAGTGATTATGTTAATTCAGTTTCCTTGTGTCGTGTTTTTGTCTAAAGATAAAAAAAAAAAAAAACTCCTGAGTTGATTTTGCTAAAATTGTCACATATTGAGAGTTGAAAGTATGCCAACTTTTCAATTCTTATGTAAATCCTGTGTTTGAATCAATGCAGAGATTAGGTTTCATGACTAAATGGTAAATGAAATAATTTCATGACTAACCTCTGATCTTCTCAACCATTCTAGTTTAATCATTTTCATTTTTTTTGCTCGCAATAACTTATAGAGACACCGATAGGCTTCTTTCTTCAAATCACACATTTCTAACTTCTTAGAGGTCATGATATTTGATGAGTTAAGACCCTAAACCATCATGATTGAACCTGCATGAATTCTGTTCCCTGTGCTGAGTTTACCTTTTTAGCTTTCCATTTTATATGGTGATGAATTTGTGCCTGGCATTAAACCAGGAAAGGGAAACAATGCATGAAGAGAATAGGTATTTTAACAAGGACGTTGTAGTCTACAGTGCGCCACTTTTCAACATTGGAAGATAGAACTTTTAAATTCTCCCTCACAGGATTCCTCTTCGATGAGACCATTAATGTTTGACAAAGTTGCTTAGTTATTGCTATATAGCAACACATCCTGTCTGCTCCAATATTTCATATTCTGTTCTGATAATTTCCTTTATGAGAGTATATGTAGTTGCCATCCAGATGTTTAAATGTTATGTGTTCTACTTCTGCAGTGTTTGATAAAAAAAGATAGAAAAGACCTGAATGAAGCAGGCATGACGGAGTTTTATGATAAATTAGTCACTGCATATCAAGATCCAGCTCTGAGGCCAGTTCAGTATGCCAGAAGCTCAGACAGGGACACTTCTCCCCTACTTCACAGTACTGAAGTTTGAACTCTCCGTGTGTGGGTTTTTTTTTTTTTTTTTTAATGAATGAGTTTGAATTCATTTGGCAATCCTCGTCTTTATCTTAACAGGGTAGACCATGTGTTGTTTTAGCATCATTTTTTAAGGCTGTGGATTCATTTTTTAATTCATTTAGATGCACAGGGCTCTTGGTCTTGGACTTTTATTATTATTATTATTATTATTATTATTATTATTATTGGTTATCTTTTTTGGTTTTGTTATGTTTGTCAACAAGTTGATATCAAATAATTCCGAGTTGTGTAGTGTTCTATTCACTATAAAAAAATTATTCAGCTTAAAATTTCCAGTGTTGGTATTTGTCATAGGGAAAGAATTGTGAATTGTGGGGTTCATGTGGATCACTGCTTCAATGAAAGGCTTAAGATGCTTGGTTAATGTCCTGGATTTTAGGGTATATTGATCTTTTTATTGTTTTTAAACTAATGAAATTGTGATATGAATTTGAGATTGTTTACTCAAACTTAATTAACTTATATCATCTCTCCTTAGATGTTTATTTTGAGGAGTTACTTCACAAAAAACAACAACGTTTCTTTACACAAGATATTTTCAAACTAGAAAATTTAGTTATAGTTGCTTTTATGGCTCGAGGAAAAGGAAATGGTAGGAATATGAGCAATTTATAGTATAATAGCTGGAAAAAAGATTTAGTTGTAGATTTTAATATTTGAAGGTATAAAATTACATTGTAAAGTATATCCTCAAGTATTAAAGATATAAGGTAGAAAATAAATACAATGCAAAAATTTAGGCCTTAAAACTATTAGAATTCAACCTGAGAGTTTCTCATAACGAAAGATTTGCCTTAAACCTTAGATGAGACTAACTGATGAAACATGACTTACAATAATAATCAATCAACAATGCAGTTTACCATAGGTAAGGTATACTGAAGTGATGTGTCTTCCACTTGCATAACTAGTATCCTTACTCAACTCTCGTAGACCATAGGTTTTCTAGTGAGTCATGACCATGATACTATGTAGCGACTTTCTCAAATTATAATTTTATGATTAAACCTAAATTACCCTTCAATCCAAAAGGCAGTTCCGCCATTTGACACTGTGCATGCCACATCAAGGAGTATCAAAATGATTTAGAAGTTGCTATGATTAGAGATAATGTAGTTGAGGAGGAGGAAGTTACAATGTGTAGGTTCTTGAATGAGTTGAATAGAGACAATTAATGTGGTGGAGTTACAACTTTATATGGATCTAAATAAGTTGGTGTATTTGGTTATAAAAATGGAAAAACTAGATAAAAAGGAAGAGTAGTGCATATCTAAGTGGTTTTGTGGGTTTTTTTTTTCAGGTTAGAAGTCGAATTACAAGAGATAAGGTAGCATGCCATCAAAGCAAAAAGCTGGACATAAAGTTGCTGAACCTTCCATCCAAAAAGAGCCAATTTCGACCAACAAACATAAGGTCAAAACCAAAACCCAATTTCAGTGAAAATGTGATATTAGATGTTTTAAATGTCATGGTTTAGGATACTATGCATTAGAATGTCTAAATAGAAGGGTTATGATTGTAAAAGATGATGGATTGTTTGAATCTTACAATATGCATTAGAATGCTCTCATGTAGTGGCTTAAAATCTGCTTTTAGAATATAAACTCCCTAATAATTTATTTTTCATTAAGGCAGACCTGATCAATAATTCTAAATTCCGTAGGATCTTCTAAGCTAAACTATGACTTTTTTCTAAATACAGGCAAGAATCTAAGATGATGTAACTAATTAGGGGAATTGCCCAAAGACCAAGGTTGAGAGATTACTACACATAAAAACCATCTTATCTTTTTTAAATGAAAGTGGCTCAGAACCACCTTTTTGCTTCATACTCTCTAATATGTATGAGATTTAACCGAGATGAGGATTTAGGAAAAATCTTTTCAAATTAATCAGAATATAGATTTTTTCCTATATTCAACAAAGAAGTCATGGATTAGATCTTTGAATAAGTTAATCCATATTTGATGTACGCGTACATACACTTGCATTAATAAGCATATATGCATTCATGTTTAAACGGCATGTAGACATACACGAGTTGAAATATAGGTCCCTAGAAAGCCCTAATACGTAAAGTTTACAACACTCGATTTTGTGACAAAGAAGTATGGAGGATGAAGAACATGCTTGTTATGATGCCCACTTCCTAGAGGAGTTGGACTCCCTGAAGGTTAACATGGCTCGCATAATAAGCTTGCTTGAGCAGACACTCAAACACCTCTATGGTGAAGGCTCGTCTAATCGACCTGTTGCTTTTTCAATAATTGAACCTAAAAAAAGGATGAAGGGATAGGCTTAGGACCCTCAATGTAACACAACCTTTATGCAGTCCACAATACTTGTACCGGCCCCGGTAGTTGTTGACGTATTTGTCAACGAGTCCAAAAAAATAAAGTATGTTAAGGATATTGACTATGACAAGATAAAGAGTTATGAAGGCTATCAAGCGAGCAAACTTGTATAACCCCATACAAGCTACAAAAATATATCTAATCCTGAATGTGATTGTACCAAAAAATTTATGTGTACCTGAGTTCATAAAGTACATTAGAACTCAATGCCCTAACACTCACATTAAGTCCTATTGTAATAAGATTGCAGAAGTTGTACACAATGAAAAATTATTCATGCATTTCTTTCAGTATAATCTAAATAGGACAACACTAAGCTGTTATATGAGGCTAAATAACACCAACTTTCGAAGATGGAAAGACCTTGTGGATTTCTTCATCAAGTAATATAAATACAAAATGGATGACTCTTAAACAATCCAATATATTAGCATTAAAGAAAGGGAGCCATGAATTAGTACACGAATATGCTAAATGGTGGAGAGAGAAGGCTGCTCAAGTTGATCCACCCCTGTTTGACAAAGAAATGGTCAATCTATTCTTTAATACTTTTGAAGACCCTTAATTTGACCATCTAATTGGTGCCCCAACCCAACACTTCACTGATACAATGGTGGTGGCTAAGAGAATCAAGCAAGCCATAAGAGTAGGTAGAATTATAGTCGGGAAAACTAAAAAAAGACAATAAGGTTCACCAGTTGGGGTTCAACCAAAATCAATCAAGGGAGAAATGGAATAATAAGAGGATAGTAGGGCAACCACATGGCCTTGATTCGTATCAGGACTTGTTAAGACTCTTGGTCCTTAGACTTGTTATATTATCATTTGAATGTATTTTGGATCTGTTATTCTGAAAGGCTCGTTCATTTATAGGTTTAGGGTTATTATTTTATTTATATTCCTTTATGGTGAATTCTCGTAATTAGTAAATTTAGCATTTGAACTACTTTTAACTTCCTCTATCACTTAAGGCCCTTTTTGGACCATTCTAAGTTCAAACAAAGGATTGTTCTTTATATTGTACTGTTTTGGCCAACTTGACCATTTCATATTTTGTTTAAGATCAATTTTTTTAAAAAAGTTTTGAGTCCTTTTCCTCCTTTTCATCTAAATGGTTATTTACTTCAACAACAACTTGTTTTGAAATCTTATTCACTGTTTCCATCATAGTATGATTAAATTCAAAAATTACTTCATCATTTTCTTTTTTTATTTTTCCATCCAATTTTAAATTGACATCTTCTAATGCTTTGATCATTTCTTTATAAGATTCCTTAGTTATGTCTTGCAATTTCCTTACTTAATGTTCTAGACTTCTTTCACCATTGTTCTAGATTTCTTTCACCATTTTATCTCTTTCCAATATTTTATTCTAGAATTACTTGAGTAGATCTCTCATTCATTGCCACAATCTCATTATAATGATCCTCAATCATTTTCATTTTTAGTTATGTTTTTCCTCAATTTCTTTAGAAAAAACCTATATCTTTCTTCAGGTATTTTGTTAGCTTATTCCACTATTTGTTCAAAGAGTATATATCTCTTTTCTACACTCATAAACATGTGTTTTCCCTCTTCATTTTTTATTGTTTTCCTTTGAAGGATTGATTCTTTGTTTCCTTTTTCAATAGAGACATCTACCAACTATTCTCTTTCCTCTAAGTCTTCTTATAGTTTTGGTTTTTTTGGTGCCATGGTTTTAAAGAAACAAATATGACACTCTCATTGTGATCATTAATTATTTTGGGTTCTTTTGTGTCTGCCTCAACTAAAAAAACTTTGAATTTCAAAGTTAGATGTTAAATTTGATGTTAACAATATGAACTTCAAACATTGTTCCTACAATTCCAAACTTGTAACAATGTTTCTAAATTTTATGGTCTTTTTATATGCAGAAAGAAAAATTAAACTTGAAGAGTAACCAAATAACCTAAATGTTTTAAATAAAATAGATAACTTAACAATTCAAGATCAAAAAGCTTATATTCATTAGATGATTCTTTAATTAAGAATTATTTGATAAAAGAGCATGAAATGATATATATTTTTTTGGTATTTTCTGGGTTTTTCAGTAATGGGAACTGCAAGTCTATTAGATTACAATGAAAACTGCAAACCTATTGATTATTGCCTATAACTTATCAGCCTACAAGTTATATGCCTATTGATCATTGCCTACAAGATTATAATTCTACTAATAAACAAATTTTGAAGATCTTTAAAACATAATTCAATTGTAGAGCAACTATTCTTGTTGATTTTTGATGAATTTTTGTTGTTGATTTTATATTCCTCCAGCCTCGATTTATATAGGGAATGTTATAGATAACCTTTTGTTAACTACTCATTCTCTCTATTACTTTTTATTTTGAGAGTGCACAATTAAAACTGCCCAACTTTACTTATTTTAAGTCAGTTTCTTTTACAAGTGTGGATCATATTTTTTTATGTATTCTTTCCTTTTTAATCCAAAATTCATAATACACCTCGTTCAATCTATAACCAATTTTTTCCTTATTTTAATCATTCCTAGACTTTATTTTGATATGGAAATATTTACTAAGTATAACGGATTATTTTATCTTTCTTATTCTTTTACCGAAATTACATTTCTCTTATTTGTGTAACAATAACCAACATGAAAAAGTGAGAAATTATGGGCATATATGATATGGTACGTCTCTTCTTTTGTTATGGCTCCGCAGGTCATCCCCTTTCAAGATCTTATACGTCATATTTACTGTTTCTCAAACTTATTTAGAATGAAGAGAAAAGTGGGAGCAAATTAATGAATTTATCATACATAGTATCAATAAATGCTGAATTAAATTCGAGTTATTCCCTCCCTTACTAAGGTACCACTAGATGCATAAACCTTCAAAATCCTTGAAGGCTTAGATTGAGTTGATAAGTGAATTTGTACTCTTAATTTGAAGTAGAAATACAATGAGCTTAATGGTTTTTCCACTAGTGACAATATTCACACTGAACCAATCCTTCATAAATACAACATTTTTAACTGTTTGTGTCAGTTGCTTAATAGGAATTTCTAAAAGGACACATATTTAGTGCTTAACTCAACTTCATACCAATAAAGATTGATGAGAAGGGTAGAATGACTCATTCAGGCTTTAGATTTCAACATAGCCAAAGCAACTAAACAAACCTCCAACAACTATTGAGAATCTAAAGAATTTGGCATTCTTAAAGAAAGAAAGAAATGACTTGGAAAAGAAAAGTCACTGAAAGTGTTGAGGACAAGAACTCTAGTGAAGGAACCATTGCCTTAGAAGAAATAGTTAAGGAAATCAGCAGCACTATTAGGAGTTAAGAGAGCTAGAAACCGATTTGTTGGTGCTCGAAAAAGGCCTTCGAGTAGATGGTTGGCTGAGATTAAAGACATTATATAAAAAAACAAGGGTGTGGTTAGGCACCTCTGATACTCTTGAGGAAGCAGCAAGAGCTTGTGATGAAGCTGTTTGTTTGCTTCCCAATTTCAACATAAAAAATAAGCTATTTGTTAGTATATATATACCTTATAGCTAATCATTTGGGTTATAAATAGTATTTAATTTGTTCAAGTAAATCTATTTAATTTTTAATAAAGGTTTTATTTATCTTTAATATTAATCAAATATTTAATCAATAAACCTAAAGTAAAGATAAGTTTTTGGAGAAAAAAAATATTTTGCAAACGAAATTATAAAGTTATTATAATTATAGGATTTTTATTGTATCAGAGCATTGTTCCTAAACATTCTTAGTCAATGCTCTATTAAGATTGAATATTAATTAGAGTTGTTAAGACTGATACATATTATGTTCTTTCCTTTATGAAACAAAGAAGTTGTTCTCATAAGTTGAGGAATGAGGAATACTAAGAATTAATATGTAGGTTCTTGTTAGATAACATGTGCGCTGAACAAATTCGCATGAAAATCCTATATCAAAAGATCACTTATATCTATTGAAAGGCTCACATGATGGTTGTGTTAATAATTCTTAGACTTGATATCAATAAGTTATTTTATATAAAAAAATATTATACTTTGATCTTGACTACGCGTTATCCTAATCAAGGTTAACAAACGAGCAAATATCGGGTATAAAATGAAATAAATAAAGGTATTAGAGTGATCAAGAGAGAATTCATCATCTTGAGTGAATTAGAAAAAAGTTCCACATGTTATCAAATAAAATTGATTGTAAATCCTTGCGTAAGGTAGAATGAGATTTGAAAAGAGTTTCAAATCTCATTCTAATAAAGAATGACTATATTGTTGAAAACAAACATGATTTGATAAAGTAGACACACTCTTTGCTATAATGTCTAAATTAGAACATTGTTGAAGAATGAATAAAAATTACACTAAGAAATTAGTCACTTCAGAGTTAAGCCATACTATTTATGACTTTCCTAATATTTAAAGGATCTTGATAGTTGCTAGATATTGTATTTAATTTTCAAATATAAATCAATCAATTGTTGAATTGGTAATAAATTAATTTATTTAATTTATTTAATCCTATTTTATTTAGGATTGTGAATTATATTTGGACCAACTTATTAGAAAATCTAATAGGTCAAACACATAAGAACCATTGGTCAAAAACTAAAATTGAATTATTAATCATGCGTGAGTTGATTGTTAATAAGTTTTAGAAATTGAGGACTATAATTTAATTTATACAGAGAATTATAATTCTAAACTTAGAAAAATCAAGTAGAGATTTGATTGAATAAATTTTTAAAATTATCATGAAATAATATATGTGATATTATTTAGGGGAAATTGATAATTTTTTATTTATAGAGTTTTTCAGTTTTCCTATAAATAGAATGTTATGCCTCTAATTTTTTATGTAGAAAATAGTATTATAAATAAGACTTGAAAAACACAAAATAAAAGGCTAATACTCAAAGGCATAACAATACATCTTTCCTAAAAGGATTTGAGAGATTTCTCATTAGTGGTTCGTGTAGATTATCATTAGAGGTCGGATATTTAGACGGCTTGTGGTTTGCAATAATTTCACCTTAAAGAAATTATCCAAAGTCAAAAGGAACATCTTATCTTCAGATAATTTTCGTATAAACCCTAAAAAACTCTAGATTTATTTAACGAGATCTTTGAGACTCCCAAAAAAAATTTACATTTACTATTACCATTGCATATATGTGTTTCGAGAAACCTAATAGTGGCAACAGAGCCATCATTAGACAATTAGAGTTCTTGATTGCATGTTTTAATTATTATTTGCATTAATTACAAATTAATTTTTTGTGCAAAATTATTTTTCCAAAAATTATTTCTATCTAATAATTTTTTTTAAAAAAAAAATCTTTGGTTTCTGTTTTGATCAAATCTGGCTGGATTTTTCAGATCTAGTCAGAATCTACCATTGAAATAAAAATATGTTTTTTTAATGGCTGCAACGCAACCAATGGTTACAATGATAGTTTTGCTGGCATGCCTAACCATTATCAGCTCTCTCCTAGTGAGCAATAGCAACACATCATGGCTACACTAGTAGCCACTATGTTGTTGGCAAGCTACTGTACAAAATTATTGCAAGTGGAGTAGCGCAAGGCTACTGCTACTAGTATGGGAAGCCCATACCAACAATAGGTGTAACAGTTGTCAGCCCACTGCTGGCAGTATGAAGAAGATAGGAGAAGAGGGACAATCATGATTCTCCCTATGATCTAATTTTAGGGTTTTAAGATTTAAATCATGAATTTACCCTACAATTTAGACCTTATTACAATTATATCCCTAGACATAAAATATTGATTTTATTTTAAAATTGAAACCCTATATTAAATTAATTATAGAATTAATTTTTCTAATTGGATTATGATAGAATTGAAATTTTTTGAGTTATGTAATATCTTAATAGGATTAGGATTTAATTAAATAATGTTTAGAAAAATTATTTTTTTTTCTAAAATAAAGAGAGTTTTTAAGTTGGAAGATTTTTATTTAATTGATCCTAAAATAATTTAGGATATTATTAATAATTTTAATATGATTAATTTTCTTATTAAATTTTGAAAAATGGTTTTTCAATGAAAATTATGTATTAAATAAAATTTATTATGTTTGAATAATTATCAAATTGGATTTGATTTAATATTTCTAAATCTTAGAAATATTATTTCAAAAGTTGCACATTGATTAGTACTTAAAAGTGTATTTTTATTAAGGTTTTATATTATCATTTTGCACTTGAAGTATCAATAACTCCTTAACTAAAGCATGTTTTATAATAACAAGTCTGATACCATAAGATACCTTTAATTTATGGTAAATGTTCATTTTAAATGCATGCCTATCATATAAATGAAAGGATTGATTGATGAGTTTAAGTACGAAAATTGAAAGGACAAAGAGAAGGCCAAACTTAGAAAAGAGATGCTGGTTCAGTCTAAACTGGAACACTGTTCGGTAATTGGGTCATATCTGGAGCTGTAGATCTTGGATTTAGGCCTGCCTTATATGGATTGAAAGAGAAGACATAAGACTAAAACTTTCATGGGAGTCCAAGATTTAAAAAGGTCATTTTCGAGTCCAAATTGTAGCAACAATGGAGAAGTCTGAATCTGTCCTGCAGCCCAGACACTGTTCCATGTTCAGCCCATATCTCGAGTTCTAGAAGTCTAAATGACCTCAAATGTTTATCCTGGAAAGCTAAGATAATTTCTTAGAACTTTTATGATTCAAGTCTGTTCAAATTATGACATTATCAATGATGTTTTTGGCAGATAAGAAGATAAGGATTGTCACCAAGCCAAGATGTGGCCACCCACTCAACAAATCAATAGTTCTGAATTTTGGCCTTTAAAAGGAAGCATTTGCCATGTATTTAGGATCTTGGTGTTCAAATCAAGATCATGCTCTTACTCTCTTTTTATATTTTATAATGCTTAAGTTTTGCTTATATTAATCTCTTGCTTATACTTTTCATTTCCTTTTCTTGTTTATTTATGTTTCTCTCTTTCATTATGTTTAGCTACGTTTATCATGTCAAGGTGAAAATGGTACACTAATGGTGTAAGAATAAGTATAATATAAACTCAACATGGACCTTAATGTTTGATACTAACATTTTTTATATTTGTTATCTTGTTTACTTTTAATACTTTTCTTGTTAAATGGTTAATCTAGATTTATGTTATATAACTCTTGGTACAACAAATACTTGGCACTTTTATAGCCCAACCATATGGTATAACCGACACATGTGCTATGAAAGGAACTTGATTTGTTGTTAACATAAGTTATAATCATGAATGTCTGACAACATTTACAAGTATTAGCATTATTCGAATAAGATAACTAATGTAATCATGTTAACAATTTATAATCCGATTGGAACCTCCTTTATGTGTGGTTTTCAGTTGAGTAATAAAAAGAGTTTATACTATATTTGTTTGAAATACCATTAGTGAATCCTCTAACCTTGATAATTATTTTATCCTTGTTTAATCCTTACATTAATATCACATCTCAAAGCTCTCTTTAACTTATTGTTGTTGTTGTTGTTGTTGTTGTTGTTGTTATCTATAATTTATATAATTAACCTCCCTATGGTTCAATCCCGGTCTTGTCGGGTTATTTATTACTTCGACACTCCTGCACTTGAGAGAAGACATCAATCTTTTGGTCGTGTCACACATCAAGCCAATAATTAGAATTGAAGCATGCAATATATTTATTTATGCATATTAATATGTTATTATGCATAATGGATGATTATGGACATTTAAAGACCAATGTGATCATGTTTTTGATGGTTGAATGATTGTAACATTAAATAGGGCATGTGTATCCTACCTTTTCTTTATTTTTCTTCTAGTGTTGTAAAATTATTTTCTCATCTAATTCTCATTGAATGTAACTCAAATTTTATTATTCAATTATGTAAATAATATGTAATTTAAAAATATAAAAATTTAGATTAAAAAAATATTTTGTAATCTAAGATGAAAAATGAACGGTGGAAAAGATTACAACTGTGGTGTTGTCAAAGAACTTATAAAGATTTGTAGCAGCTATTTAGATTTTGACCTTCTAATTCCCTTCGATGGCTTGAGAAAATTAATTTAGATTTATCTATAATCATCCAATTAGAATACCATGTTATGGGTGTATGTTTATATATAATTGTTATGTATGATATATAACTAATACTATAGAATGAGACTGAGTTAAAATAATAAATTTCTCATTAATATATTAAGTATATGTTAAAAACATGATTTGTTGTCTTCCAATTTTATTTGCATAAAATCAAAGTTCTATTCATAAATAATTTGTTAAGCTACTCAAGGTTACTGTTAATCAAAAATATTTAATGCTATAAAATTGGGTCATGCTAAACTAACTGATAACAATTTAAATGAGTTACTTATGATCATATAAGATTAAATTTGTTAGTTAGGTGAAATATATATGATATGTTTAGACAAATAGTTGTCCCATAACTAATCTAGGAGTCATGTAAATATGTAATTGATAAACTATGGTATCTATTTAATTTAATTATTTTGATTTTTTGAGTTACTTAAGGTTATATAAATTAAATGGGATCCTAGCCCACTAGGAAATCTAAGTGAGATTTCCTGAATTAATAGTGAGGGTTTTATTTTGAAGAAAAATAGTAGGAGATCAAATTATGAATAAAGACCTTATCTAAACTTGGTTATAAATATTTATAAATTAAACCAATACTTGTTATCTTTAAATGAATAGGTTGATAGATTACCATGAGTAAAAATAAATATATTTCTATGTAGCATATTTGATGCTTATAAATTGACTTGTTCAAACTTCTTGGATTAGTACGAAAATGTAAGGTTTCTTCTTAAATAAGAAAAAAAAAATATATGTTATTGAAAGTTTGATTCCTTTTGTCTTTGATGAGGACGTTGATAACAAAGTTAGGTTTGATTATTAACGTAATATTGATGATAATAAGCAGGCCACATGTGTGATATTAGCTACCATGTCACTTAAACTTCAAACACAACATGTAAATATAGATAACCATATAATAATTATGCATATTGAATAGTTATTTGATGCGACTAATAGAACTAAAAGGAATGTGACATATAAGAGATTATTTTACTGCAAGATGATAGAGGATTCCTCGATGAACACCCATGTGCTGAGGATGATTGGCTATTTTAGAATTTGGTCAGATTAGGCTTTGTCATGGACCATGACCAAGTCAACCATGATTAGAATTCCAAGAGTGAATGCTAAAAGTTAACTTGGTCTTGCAGTCTAAGCATGGAGTTCTACTTTCAATATCAAGAATAACAATGGTACTTTTCATCATTATGGTAAGGAAAATCACTACATGAGGAATTGTAAAGACAATCTTGTAATTATGAAGGCTAAAAATCTTATTAAAAAATTTGTTTCATGTGTGTTTATGATTGAATAAAGATAAAGTGATAATACAAGTTAGTAATAAAGTAATGGTTAATGCATTAACTTTTCCAAATAGGCTGATACTAGAACTTGATATTTGATTTAGCACTTTCTAGAGACATCATATCCATTTTTTAATGGATTTAGATTTATTATTTAAGGCAAATTTAATTCATTTTATAATAATGGTGGTTATTATGGATCTGATACTTAGATAAATTTGGTTTATATATACATGATCATGAAATGTCCAGGTGCAATATAATAGCAAGAACATATTAGATAATCAATATTCATATTATTGATGGCATTGTAGATTAGGTCATATCAATGAAACAAAAATCATTAAGTTACATAAAGAAGGATATATGATCCTTTTGATTATGATTTAAATCAAACTTGTAAAGTTTGATTATTGGATAAGATGACTAAAACATCCTTTACTCAAAGAGTGAGAGATCTAATGAATTGTTATGTCTAATATATGTAGATGTATATAGACCAATAATGATTCGTGTCATAGAACATGTTTCGTCAATGATGACATATTGAATATGGTTATGTATATTTGATGAAATTCTGAATCATTTGAAAGGTTCAAAGAATTTATAAATAAAGTTGAAATATAAATTGAAAAGAGTATTAAGATACTTCGATCAGATCGAGGTGGTGAATGCTTCAGCTAAGATTTTAAAATTACCTAAAAGAGAATGAGATTCTCTCATAGTGGACACCTCCTGGAACACCACAACATAATAATATTTCTGAAAAGAGAAATTGAACTTTATTGGATATGGTGCAGTCCATGATAAGTTATATAGACCTTTCACCTTCATTCTAGGGTTATGCCCTGCAAACTACTGCTTACCTTTTAAATGAAATGCCAGGAAACCAATATTATCATACTTAAAGATTTGAGAAATGATGTTTATGTGACACGTATTATATTTGAAAAGATGGGAGCTAAGTTAAATAAATATAAGTTCATGGAATATCCTAAAGAAACTATTGGATATTATTTATATCATCCCGTTGAGAAAAAATATTTATCTCAAAACATGTTACCTTTCTAAAGAGATAATTTGTTCTTAAAATGAGTAGTGGGAGGATAATAGAACTTGAACAAGTTCAAGAACCATAAAGTGATAGCTAAATGGAACTTAAGCATGAGGCTATAACATTGGATATTCAGTCTGAAGCTCAAGAAACATAAGAACTCCTCTATAGATCTGGTAGGACAAATCATGCATCAATAAGATATGGACTTCTCATGGAAGTTGAAAATGAAAAGTTACTCATACTTGATATTAATTATAAGGAACCAATATCTGGTATTGATTATAAGAAAGGGCTTGAGGTCATGAAATCTAAAATGAATTCCATATACACCAACCAAGTATAAACCTTGATTGATCTACCTGAAGGGATAAAACCAATTGGATGTAAATGGATATTTAAGAGAAAGACTCACATTGATGACAATATACAAACGTATAAAGCTAAACTAGTTGTAAAAGGTTACAAACAAAGACAAATAGGTTAACTTTGATGAAACCTTCTTGTAGTAACTATATTAAAATCCATAAGGATTTTGCTTGATAAAATTGCATGCCATGATGATGAGATTTGTCATATAGATGTCAAAATTAGATTCCTGAAAGGGAGTCTTCTAGAAGATATGTATGTGACACAACCTGAAAGTTTTGAATCTAAGGAATTTGCTAATAAAGTACGCAAGATATAAAAATTTATTTATAGACTTAAGCAAGCTTTAAAGAGTTGGAATATCTATTTTGATGAGATAATTAAAAAGTTTGATTTCATAAAAAATACAGATGAGCTTTGTGTTTATAAAAAGTTTTGTATGAATAGAGTCATTTTCTTAATATTATATGTAGACGACATATTATTAATAGGAAATGATATTTCTAGTTAGTAAAGATATGGTGTCCAAGAATTCCTCCATGAAGGATATGAAAGAAGTAACCGATAAACTAGGAATAAAAATCTATAGAGGTAGATCTAAAAGGTTCCTTAGATTATCTCAATCTACGTACATATATAATTGTTAGTATATATGTCATGAGCCAATATGTTGGTTACAAGTGGCATTGACTTTATTTATCTTTAATATTTATCGAATATTTCATTGATAAATTTAATATTTGATTAATGAATCTATAGTAAATATAAAGTTCTTGGGACAAAAATACTTTGCAAATAAAATTATATAGTTGTTATAATTATAAGATTAATATTGCATCAAATCATTGTTCCTAAATATTTTTGGTCAATGCTTTACTAAGAATGGATATTAATTAAAGTTGTTAAGACTGGTACATATCATGTTCTATTCTTTATGAAAGAAAATTGTTGTTCTTATAAACTAAGTATGAGGGATATCTAGACTAATATGCAGGTGCTTGTCAGATGACATGTATATTGAAATGACCCGCATGAGAATCTCATATAAAGAGATTATTTGTGTATATGAAAAGACTCGTGTGACAGTTATATAAGTGATCTTTAGATTTGAGAATACTAAGTTATCTTATATAAAAAAAAATTTATGCTTTGATCCTGCTACACATCCTAATTAAGGGTAACAAATAAGAAAATATTGAGTATAACAAAAACTATATGATGATATTTGAGTGATCAAAAGAGAATTCATCACCCCAAGTGAATTAGGGAAAATGTTTCACATGTTCTCAAATAGTACTGATTGTAAATCCTTACGCAAGGTGAAATGAGATTTGAAAATAGTTTCAAATCTTATTCAAAGAATCAATGACTATGGTGTTGAGAACAAATATGATATGACATAGTCGACACACTTCATGCTATAATATCTAAATTGAAATATTTTTTTTTTTATAAAGGGATAATAATTATTCTGAGAAACTAGTTATTGAAAGGTTAAGTCAAACTATTTGTAACTTTGCTAATATTTAGGAATCATGACAAGTTGCTAGTCCCCGAGGGGCGTAGCGTGATGGCAAAGGGTTTGAGATCTGCACAGCAGGTCTCGAGTTCGAGTCAGGGCGTACACCTCTTGTAAGAGCCTAGGACAGCCGGGGTTTTACTCGCTCATCTGGGTCCACAAAGTGTGCTTTCTGGAGGGTGGGGTTTTCTCGAATCCAAAAAAAATGACAAGTTGCTAGACATTATACTTGATCTTCAAATATAAATCAATCAATTATTGAGTTGATAATAAATTAATTTGTTTAATTTATTTAATTCTATTTTATTTAGGATTGTGATTTATTTTGGGCCAACTTATTAGAGAACCTAACGGGCCACACACATAAGAACCATTGGTTAGAAATTAAAATGAGATGATTAATCAAGTATGACTTGATGATAAATACGTTTTAGAAATTGAAAACCATAGGTAATTTATATAGGAAATTACAATTCTATCTAAAAAAATCAAGTAGGGACTTGATTGAATAAGTTTCTAAAAATATTCTAAAATAATATATGTGGTATTAGTTATAGGGAAAATTGATATTTTGCAATTTATAGGGTTTTCAGGTTTTCTTATAAATAAAATGTTATACATCTTATTTCTAAAGTACTATGTAGTAAGTAGTACAAAAAAACTATGTAAGTTACAGAACACTTAAAAAACCCAAAACAAAAGAGCTAGCACTCAAAGGGATCTTGGAACTCCTGAAGAAATTTCAAATTTATCATTTCTACTATGCATATATGTTTTAGGAAGCCCAACAATATTATGTTAAAACAGTTTAACATAGAAAAATCCAAAAGATGATACTTACCTATTTCGTATAGAATTCCTCTCTCTAAAGATATGTGCTTTAAAACAAAAATTGAGAGAGATAAGATGAAAATGATTCCATATACTTTGGATATATGATCCATAATATATATGATGTTATGTACAAAACCAAATGTATCGTATGCTTTAAATAGAACAAGTAGATACCAATTTAATCCAAGTGAATGTCACTAAAAGATAGTTAAAAAAATATTTTTCTAGTACTTGAGAATTAAGAATGTTTTTTTTGTTCTATAGAGGAGATGAACTAGTAGTTCATAATTATTTGAATGCTAGTTTTCAATCAGATATTGAAAAAAAAAATCCAATCGGGTTATATTTTACTTTAAATAATGATGGTGAGTTGGAAGAGCTCTAAATAAGATATCAAAGTAGATTTTACAACTAAAATTAAGTACATATCTACGTTTGAGAGGATAAAAGAGGTTGTTTAGATCAAGAAGTTTATTATTAAACTAGGTGTGGTTCCTAGCATTATTGATTTTGTAGCTCTATATTGTGATAACAATGGAGCCATTGCACAGGCAAAGGAACCAAAGTCTCATCAATGATCGAAAAATATACTTAGACAATTTTATTTTATTAGAGAATCATGAAAAAGAAAAGATGTAAAGATAGAGTGAGTACCTAATAAAAAGAATCTTGTAGATCATTTTACTAAGTCACTATCCCAGTAAAAACATTATCGTCAAGTAAAGCAATATGATATTTATACATGTGTGATTGGCATAGTACAAGTGGAAAATTATTTGTACATATGCTCTATAACCAATCAATTGTTACACGTCATATTGAATTTGTTCATGTAAACATATCTAATTCTTAATAAAGACTTTGATATTTATCAAATATCTAATTAATGAATCTAGAGTAAAAATAAAGTTCTAGGGACAAAAATACTTTACAGAGAAAATTATAAAGTTTATAATTATGAGATTTATATAGCATCACAATATTATTCCTAAATGTTTTTAAATAATTGGGGAATAATAATTACACTAAGAAATTAATTATTGAAAAGTTAAATCAAACCATTTATGATTTTTCCAATATTTAGGGAATCATGGCAAATTATAGGTATTATACTCGATCTTTAAATATAAATTAGTCCATTGTTAAATTGATAGTAAATTAATTTATTTAATTTATATAATCCTATTTTATTTAGGATTGTGATTTATATTTGGATCAACTTATTAGGGAATCTAATGGGCCACACACATAAGAACCATTGGTTAAAAATTAAAATCAAATAATTAATCAAGTGTGACTTGATTGTAAATAAGTTTTAGAAATTAAGGATTAAAATGTAATTTATAAAGAGAATTACAATTCTAGACTTAGAAAAATCAAGTAGAGACTTGATTGAATAAATCTCTAAAATTATGTTGAAATATTATATGTGATATTATTCAAGGGAAAAGTTGATATTTTATTATTTATAAGGTTTTGAGGTTTTCCTATAAATAAAATATTATACCTTTTTTTTTTTTGAGAAAATAGTTTAGTACAAAACACTTGAGATTTAAGAAAAGAGAGCTAGCAGTCAAAAATATAGCAATTCATTTTTTATAAAAAAATTTAAAAGATTTTTTATTGGTGATTTATGTGGATCAATATTAGAAACTTGACATTTAAATAGTTAAATAGTAAGTGATTTATAATAGATTATTCTTAAATCAATTATTCAAAGTTGGAAATAACTTCTGATGATG
>Ga0325411_1001113_pt1 | contig 29564 bp, 29 predicted proteins | sample PopdelMetagenome_13_FD_206181 | JGI IMG/M metagenome (GOLD analysis project Ga0325411, IMG submission 206181) | Populus deltoides microbial communities from Bellville, Georgia, United States - Xylem-PdIQD-R4 | ecosystem: Host-associated > Plants > Phyllosphere > Stem > Wood/Secondary xylem...
TTAAAAACATGAATTCAAAGTACCTGAAATCCCAATGTCATAGCCGAAAATGAGACCACTTGATGCAGCAACGATGCAAGTGATCACCACCGGCACAGTTATCTTACCGTTAAAGCCACTGGCAGGACCATTAATGGCAACAAAACCTCCTCCGGTCATTTCCTCCTCTGATTAACTGCTCCTCGGAGTCCAAATTAACAAGGGAGGAGCACCTGTTTAAGTCGAGAGAAAGTGCTTGATTAGTAGGAGCACCTACTGAGGTCAAGGGAGAGAGAGCTTAATGAGTCCGAAGGCAACTCAGCATCCAGCTATGAGAATACTTTTATAATCAAATATTCAAATGGTTGGAGCACCACTTGTCCTTTTGTGCCTACAGGAATGACAAGGACATGCAAAGGATAATTTTAAGTTTGAAAAACTAGCCATGAGCTAATTAATGTATATTTCATTTACGCCAATCACAATTCATTTACGTGTTCAAACGTCCACGTCATGTAGCAGCTAGTCATTAGTATTATTGTGTTATTATTGTGGTTGGGAATGCTGGGAGGTTTATCATCAATTTTCTCTCTTTCCTTCCTGGCTGCGCCATGTTCCTATGGAACTACGCCTTTTTTTAAAAAGATAAGAGAGGCAGAAGAATTCCTTATTTCGATCTTTTTATGTAAACGTTCCTCTATATTTATTGACAGAAGATTCTACCAGATCTAAGTTTACTCTGTAGTAATAAATAATAAACACCAATTTAACTAATCATCGTATTTTATTGACACGCAAACGCTCTAGACAAAAATTTTAAGCAAAGAAACTCGCAATCTCTTGTAACCAAGTATATGATTTTTAGATGATCTGATGACCAATCGCCTGAAGGACTGGAAGATGGTGGTTGGTCCCGACTCACGAGGAAAGCATGCACCTTCCATTCTTTTTCCATGGTTTGTTTTGGACGCAGTTTGGTTACACCGTCTTTTTTGAATTTTAAATTTTTTTATTTAAAATTAAAAAAAATTATAGTTTTGAATTATTTTGATGTGTTAAGATCAAAAATAATTTTTAAAAAATTAAAAAATTTTATTTTGATATAATTTTAAATAAAAAACACTTTAAATCATCACCGTTATTAAATCCCAAATAATTACATGTGTGATGGGATAATTGTGTCCCATGCATTTCCCGGCATATTATTATTATTATTATTATTATTATTTATTTATTTATTAACATCAACTAATTGAGGAGGAAAATTAACTATTCCTCTCCTCTCGTTTATTTAAATAGTTTTTTAATAAAAATATTTTTTTTAATATTAAGTTTGTTTATTTTAATTTCACGATTCAAGTGATGGTTTTGGTGAGATATCTCAAGTTTTTTTAATTGATTATTTTTTCAATTTTATTTTTTGACGATTTAACTCACGGTTTTTTTTTTTGTATTTTTAGAAGAGGTGGATTCAATATTCCCTCCTCCTATAGCATTGTTCATTTAAATAGTTTTTTTTTAATTTTATCATTTAATATTGAAAGTGTTTATTCCGGTCTTTTTACTTGGATCACGATTTTGGAGGGGGGGGAAGTCGAGCTTTCTTAGTCCCTTTTTTAGTTGATTTTTTTTTAATTTTATCATTTGGCGGGTTAACTCGGATTTTTTCTTTTGGTTTTTTTTCTTTCGGTTTTTTTTCTTCCAATCTCATCCTTCATTATTTTATTGATTTGGAATTAGACTTTACAATTTTTTTCGATTTGTTTTCTATAAGGTTATCTTCGACTCATTACCCGAGTGACGAGTTAACTTGTGTTAAATTAAGTTGTTTTTCTATATTTATTTTCAATTTAATCCTCCAACATTGTATTGGTTGAGAATTGGACTTCATAATTTATTTTGATTTACTTTCTATCAAGTTATCCAATCACACGACTCGGGTTGTAGGCTTAACACGTGAACCCGGGTTGACTCGAGATGTTTATTTTTTGGGTTTTTTAAATTTTTTTTAAATTTCATCCTTCAATACTGAATTGATTAAGAATTGAGTTTTATAATTTATTTTGATTTGCTTTTTATAGGGTTATCATGTTATTTGGATTTTGAATTTGACAGGTTAATCTAGATTGATATAGGTTGATCCAGTATTTTTTGTCTCAATATTTTTAAAAAAGTGTCATCTTGAAATTTTTTTAGTTAAATTATGTTTTTAACGACTATCCTATTTATCTTTAAACATACCAAATTGATCGGGTTATATTGAATTAAACTCTACACAATTTAATATTTTTTCTAAGAGAAAACATATTAGAAACATGAGTATTTTTTACATTAAAAAAATAATCTGACTGGCAACTAATGATATAGTTATATGCATATGCTCTTGATTTTCCATAAACTCTGACCCTTTGTTTATTGATTTTATCTTTTTTACTCTGGCTTTTATTAAAGTTTCTGTCTACTTGTATGCTACATGTCAAAAATCTTTATATCGAGATATAATAAAAATACATGTGGGATTTGAAGAAATTATCGGAAATTAAAAGTAAAAAAAAAATACACGAGAGTAGACAAATTGGGCAAAAACTACACATACATGTCCCTTTTTTCATATCATGAATGTACAATGGATTCAGTGGCATGGTGAGAAGGAAAACTAAGTCAAAGCATCCAAACCAAAAACTAAATCAGCATTGAATTAAGGATTGAACTCAAAGAAAATCAATCATATACTGAACTCGTAAACATTAATTATAAATACACTTTGGTTATTTATAACATGGCTAGAAAATTAGTTTAGAAATTACATAAAAAATAGAGAATCTCAAATTCTACTTGCTATGTTTGTGAAAAATAAAAAGGTTTATCCATTTTTCAATAATTCTCAAAATTCTTTGCTCCAATTGATTCAAATCATTAATATTTTGTTCAAAGTAAATCCATACAAACATCTTATTGATCTTTTGTATATGGATTTCTTTCTTTATTAAGAGACCTTTTATGTTATCTTCGGTCCATTTTCTTTGCTAAAACACTTGATGATGTTTCAAAATTCAAAATACTCAGGAATATATTTTTTTAATGGTTAAATTATGGGTTAAGTAAGATAGTTTATTTTCTTTATGAAACTTGTAACTTTTTGTAGAAAGTCTATAATATGCAAATTAATTGTTTTTTTGTGTGATTTGAGGATCCTCAAATGATAAAGTTAATAATCTTTGAGCAAACGGTCACAATAAATGAGAGAGTGAATATTTGTTCTCAAGAACAAGAATGTTTGTTCCTAGTTTCAATGTAAAAAATGATATGAAATAAAAAAAATATTTTTACAGAGAATAAAGATTGTGAACCTTTTATCTAGGTGATTCATGAGATATTTATAATCCTTGAATCTTGTCACTTTGTTGGAGTGGAGGTGTTAGAAAGTCATTTTTTCTTAACAACATTAACGAGGGATAAATATCTCATACACAATATTAGATGATGAACAAATATCTCTTATACAATATTAATGTTGATGAAATTATGGTAGACCCTTAGAAGACTTTTATACATGTAGGGATGTAAAAAGATGAATATCATTGACATTAACATTTTATATTAAAAGACATAAGAATAAACAAATGAAGCCTTGCAGTCCAACATGGGGGCATATAATGATCGTCAGACTCATACCCACTTGGGCTTGGCACGATGCCAGACCCATAAACAATGGGTGTGGTAGCTTGGCATATCCATGTTCTCCTGGGCTCAGGGCGTAGCTGAACCCAATGATATTGAATCTGACAACTCACTAGAACCATGACTGCTTGAGTTCAACGACAAGTTGAACCAAGTGATACAAGATCCATGCCCATTTGAGCTTAACGCGTAATTGAAATCAAGAATATCGAGGTTAACAACTCACTTGACCTATGTCTACTTGGAATCAGTGCTTAGTTAAACCTAAGGAAGTGAGATTCATGTTTGTTTGGACTCAGCGCGTAGCGGAACCAAAAAACTATTAAAACAATATTCCTCTCAACCTTAAAAAAAAATCATTTTAAAAATCAAACAAAAAAAAGAAAGAGTTTTTAGTTTTTCAACTCAAGATTCAAAATTGGAAATTCCTCGGTTTTGAAACAACTAAATCAGACAATGATTGAATTTAAAATTGGTATGAATGAAATCACATCGATAAAACCTTTTATCTTTCATTTATTACTGTACCGTTACCGATATTAAGATGGACCTCCATCCAATCACATCGTGATTTAAGAATTGGAATCAAAAGAAGAAGAATATAGGGGGTGCTAATCCAATAGATAAAAACACACAGGGGCTGTTAATCCAAAAGGTCCATAATTTAAAAGATCTTTATCATCAAACACCTGGCAAGTATGTGAAATTTTAAAAAGTAGATGAGATGTAATAAAAAGTTTTTAATAACTTAACATAGCACAATGCTGTTATTTTTTTTTAAATCTCCATACAAATGACCAATAATTTAAAAAATACGTGTACTGGTTCGTTTTTTTATAAATAGTGATAGCCCTCTTACTTAAAATAGCTCCAAATACACGACATTTGATGGTTTGAAAATACCTTGAAGAACTGGTGTTTTGAGACTCCATATAACAAGGAGATATGAACATGGGGTTTTTTTTATTATATAGGTAATCTTATTTGTTTTTATATTTTAAAAGTATTTTTAAAAAAAATTAAATTTCAATATATATATATTTATTTTAAATTAATATTTTTTAATGTTTTTAGATCATTTTGATGTGTTGATTTTAAAAATAATTTTTTAAAAATAAAAAATATTATTTAGATATATTTATAAATAAAAAATAATTTAAAAAGTAACTATAACTATATTTTTAAACAACCTGAATTTTTTTTTTAAATATAAAAAGTTTTTTTTTTTTTAAAACATTGTTTTAATAAAAAAACCATTTTTTTCTTTAACTTTGAAACACGGTGTCCTTGCTGGCGGGAAAAGCAGAAACGAATACTGAATCCACGCGGCAAGCGGTGCAAGCCCCCTCGTAATTATAGAAACAAAACAGGGGTAGATTTGCCAAATGAAATGTCTCGAGCTACTATTATTTTGGCCCAAAAAATCACTGTCCAAACCTTTCCCACCTCAAAATTCAAAACCCTAGCCCCCAGAATCCGCCACGCACAGAACACTCACCTTTACTCCCTCGCTATCTCATCAAAGCAGCACAGCGACATGTCGCACTTCGGCCGATCTGGTCCTCCAGATATCAGAGACACCTTTTCTCTCCTCGTCCTCAACATCACTTTCCGTATTTGTCCTCCCCTCCTCTCCAATTTCACTGCTCTCTCTTATTTTCATTAGAAGACATCGATAAGTCATAAATTACTCTCCTTTCTCCCTCGCAGGCACCACCGCCGACGATCTTTTCCCTCTCTTCGACAAGTACGGCAAGGTAGTTGATGTATTTATACCTCGCGATCGAAGGTATATAAATAAACCTACACATACACCTTTATATATATGTGTGTGTGTTTAATAACGATCGTTTTTTTATTTTTGAAAGGACTGGAGAATCGAGAGGTTTTGCCTTTGTGAGGTATAAATATGCTGATGAGGCACAAAAGGCAGTTGAGAGGCTTGATGGTTAGTGTTTTCACTCTTTTTTTATAAATTTTTATATGCACTTAAATTGTTGTGTTCATTTTTTTTTTTTGAAATTTAGGGTTTATTAATTTGTAACTTGGATTTCTCTCTTTGTAGGGAGAGTTGTGGACGGGAGAGAGATTATGGTGCAATTCGCGAAGTATGGTCCTAATGCGGAGCGAATGTGAGTAGTTAAAACACTTTTAACTCGGTTTGAGTTTATATAATGTGGGAGAAAAGGGTTAATTGGATGCTTGCTTGGTCGATTATTGTGGTTATATTGAATAAGTTGTGATTCTTCTAGCATCCACAGTTGTGTTGTATTTGGTTGGATGATAGTTTGAGAATTGTATTATACATCATAATTGAATTATACTTGACATAAGGATTAGATAATTAATTGTTATTGATCGAAATGAGCACTATTTTGCTTGTAATTAGCAAATAACCTTGTATATTACTCTATTTTAATTTCTTGTTTTCAGGTTATTTTAGAGGGAATCTTTCTATTTGTTCCTTTTCACTTCTTTGAAATTGTTATCTTTCTATTCACCTAGGCATACTTTTTTCTCTGTTTCCTTGTTTTCAATTTCAAATTTCTACTTCTGTTTGCTGTATTGTTATCTCGCAATAGATTTTTTTTCAAACTGATTAGAAAGTTGCATTTTCTTCTTTAAGTAATCGTTATGCCAAGGTTTTTCACCTTCTAATTCAGTTATGCTGTTTTTATTTTCAGTCGGGATGGGAGGATAGTGGAATCAACTTCAAAGATAAAGAGTAGGTCCAGAAGCCGCAGCCCTCGTCCAAAGTAAGGATCTTGCTCAGGTTTTTATTTATAAGATCAAACTTTGACTTTCTGTTTATACTGTGAAGATTCAGGTTGAAATAAACAGTTAGGAGGGGATGCTATTGCTCATGCAAATTGATTCCACCTTGAAAGCTTGTAAATGTGACTCAGTGTATTGTGGTTTCACTGCTTGTGATGTCTCGCAAACATTTTTCAGGTATCGGGATGGCTACAGGGACCGGGACAGGGATTACAGAAGGAGAAGTCGCAGTAGAAGCAGGGATCGATCTGAACGGGACGGGTATCGAGGTAGGGATAAAGATTATCATCGCCGAAGTGTGAGCTGCAGCCCTGATCGCCGCAAAGACCGTGGTAGAGGATATGATGAGGAACGACGCAGTCGGAGCCGGTCTCATGGAAGGTACGGGATCATTCTTATACTTTTCCCATCATCCAAATTGCTTGTTTATCTGATTGGAAACTTGATCGATGTTGGCATGCTTTCCCTGCTTGGCACAGCCCTAATTCTCCAAGGAGTCCTCCACGCAAGGCTCGTCTCAGGGATGAAAGTCCTAATGGACACAATGATAACAAACACTCTCCTACTTCAAAGAGTATCTCTCCTCATGATGAACCGGTGGATTCTTGAGCCTATTTGCAGGAAGATCTGATACTGATGTGAGTCCCGTGCTTTCTGAATGATTGGTTATATTCTTCAGTAATAGCTGAACCCTTAACATTATGATTTCCACCTGTGCAGGAGTGGTGGGAATTCTGCTCTTTGAGTGGTGTGTCCCTACTTTTGTAAGAGTAATGACATGCTAGATTATCTTTTTGATGGATGAAACATTGTATGTCAGGTTTAATCAATTTATGCTTTTGAAGTTTGCATATTTCAATGTTCAACTTGCTGCATTACTTTCCAAAATTAGGCTTGATGGAAGCTTTCGCCTGCCCTTTTTGCCTGATGCTGTCTCAGTCTCCCAGGTGTTTCTTGCTCATTCACATGCTATGCTTTTGCATTCCAGCTTAGTTGCTTACAATTGCTGAAACTTTACTGCCCATGGGCGGATTCCTTTCCCTTTCTTCTTTTGTTCCTTCCCACTGCAATTCCTTGGTTCATTACTTCCCCCTTGAGTTATCTCTCATTCCATTATGATTGCCACACCCAATTCTATTACTAAATGTTTAATTGTGGATCGTTTATATTGGCCTTAGTGTTTTTGGGAAGTGTGAGTGACTACTCTGCCTCAAATGATTTCATATCAATGCTGCCCAATCTACTCTTCTAACAATTTTACCATGACAGTCTTGATTTGGCTTGGTGATGCTGTGGTTTTTACCAAGTACTTCTAGTACTTCACCAACCGATAGTAATAAAGAACAGTCGTTAAGTTCTGGATCTCTTTTCTGCCCAGACAGCAAGATTTTCAAATTTTGTGCTAATTACTGAACTGAGAGTTAAAAATTGTCACTACCATATTTGAATATTTTGATTCTCTTAATGTAGAATTTGTCTGGATGAGGCTTTGGTCCTGGAGCCAACTTCCACTGGTGAAGGGTTTAGTTTCCATTGACAGATTGACTACCAATGCTGCCTGCCTTGTCCATTCTTTGGCACGTTTAAACGGAAGGGAAAATTCAGGGCAAAAAGGATCGATCCAAATCCAAAATAAAATGAAAACTGGTACCATTTTTGTCGTTTTGTTTGGATTGTACATATTTATTAAGTGCCAACAGGGCTGCAAACAAAGTGCTTTATCTATGCTTGAGAAACTCGTCTAAAACTCGTGAATCATTAGGATGCAATGTTGAAGGATCCCACGGAGCAGTGCTGCCTTAAATCGAGACAAGGGGGAAGTTAATTCCACCAAAAGATATTTAGCATTACCCACCATCAATGTGCGATTTGGTTCCTCGTGTTCTTTTAGGTGGTGTAGGTAGTGTTTGGTTCGGAGTAGCAACTGGCTTGGGATTTCCTGCAACTTCGCTGGAGGTATCGCTAGAATGAACCTTGCCTATTCAGTTTTCAAAGGCAGTCTGCGGGCGTTTCATTATCATCTTTTCCTGGTCATTCATGTTGGTCTTGCCATAAATGAACTCTTTGGTTCAATCTCACGCGGATCAGTCAGGTCTCCAACACATCTATCTTGATTTGTCGTTTAATCAGATGCCCAGGAATACTCCAACCTGAAATCAGCCTCCTTGTTGTAAATCAGTTAACTGGTTCAGTTCCTCAAGAAATGGGTTGATTACGGTCGTTCTGAGCTAGTTTTGCTTGGCAACCAGTTATGTGGTCAGATGTCTGCTTCATTGGGAGATTTAAGGTGTCTGACTTTTCTATTTTCGCATCAAAGTAACCTTTCTGGTTCCGTTCCACCGGAAATAGGAAAGTTTTCCAATTTATTGAACTTTACATGGATACCAATTATCTATCAGGACACGTCCCTAATAACATCTACAAAGTTAATTATGTTCTTCATGTACCAAAATCAACTTTCTGCTCCGAGTCCCGATGAAATCTGATACTTGAAGTCTCTCCAACAGCTAAGCCTCTTCGGAAACCATCTTTCCGGCTCTTTCCAGCAGCAATTGGTGGCCTGAGAAATTTCACCCATCTTCGTCTCTACAAAAATCAACTTTCTGGCTCCCTTCCTGAAGAGCTAGGAAACTTGGAATCTTTTGTTGATCTAGAGTTGGGCAACAGTCAATTGAGCGGCCCAGTTCCTGCTCCAATTGGTAATTTGACCAACCTGGAAGTGTAATTCCTCGCAACAACCAACTCTCCGGCTCTATTTCTGAAGAGAAGGCATATCTTAAAAAAGTTGTTCGTTTTGGCTTTTGCCAAAAACATTTGCCAAACTCAATCACTTCAAAACTTCTGTCAATAACAACAAACTCACAGGTCCAATCCCCAAAAGCTTGAGAGATTGCAAAAGCTTTGTAAGAGCCCACCTGAAGGAAACCAACTGGCTGGAAATATTTCTGAAGATTTTGGCGTCTATCAAAATTCAAAACCTTCAATTCATGGATCTGAGCCACAACAAACTCTGGTGAAATCTCATTCAACTGGGAAAAATGTTCAATCTCATGATAGATACCTACAGATCCAAAGTAACCTTCAATATGGGAGCTTCTCTTGAAGCAATAAGGCTTTCATCTAGTTGCCACCGAAGCCACAAAAGGCTTTCTAAATTGATTCTTTTCTAGCGATAAGCTTTAATTGCATCATAGTAATTACAAAAGAAAAAAGGCTCTATTATATACTTATCCTTATTAGCATTAGCATCAATTTTTTCATTATGAAATTTTTTGCAATTAAATGGATTATATCTATTTGCGTAAATACCTTGATGATTCCTGTTTGTTGATACATAGAGCCCCATAAGCATAGAGTTGGTACCAAGGATATGTGGTCCCATCATACAAAATTCTAGCATACGGAATTTCTCAGGCCGGGCAGAGATCTGAAAGGCCCTTGTAAATTCCAAAGCCTCTGTGCTTGCGAACATCTTCCTCTAGTCCTTTGACGCATATCTAATAGAAATGGATTCCTCTGCCCCGGCTTGCCGGTGTGCCTCCTCTTACGGAAGCAGCTACTCCGGATAGAATCGTCCGCTGTTGAGAGATTCAAGTAGATATTTTCGACTAAAGGAGGAGTTCTGTCTTTTCTTTCGGGAAGTGGTTAGCCACCTTGAATATTGCAGGAAACAACTTGGATACCTCCTGAGATTGGAAATGCCGCTCAGCTTCAAGCACTTGATCTTTCTTCAAATCAATCAGTAGGGGGGTTCCAAAGGAATAGGAAAAGTTAAATTTGTTGAAATATTTAAATGGAAATCAAATTTGTTCCTTCAGAATTTGGATTATTTAATGATCTCGAGCATCTGGAACTGTCTGAACAGATTGAACCAGCCAATTCCAGGATTTTTTGGAAACTTCCTTAAACTTATCTACTTGAGCAGCAACAATTTTTTGCACATAAACCCAATACAGTTGAGGAAGTCAGTGCATTTGTCCCAGCTAGACTTGAGTCACAACTTTCTTAGCGGAGAGATACCCCCACAATTAAGCAGTTTGTACAGCTTGGAGACGCTTAATCTCTCCCACAACAATCCTTCTGTTTTATTCCAGGCAGTTTTTGACAAATGCGGGGTTTATCGATATATCCCACAGCGAGTTGCAAGGTTCCATTCCTGACAACAGAGCCTTTCAAAAAGCTTCCGCAGAAGCATTACAGACGAAAAGAGATGTTCGAGGTCTGCAACCATACAAGCATTCCATGAAGCACAAAGACAAGTAAAAAAAGGGCCCTGTAATCTTGTTTCTACTCACATCCCTCCCTCGTTTTGTAGCATCTTTACTTCTCTCTTTCTTCTTAGTTCTCTTTTATTCACACAAATGAAAGAACTATACACCAATATATTAGATGTTGAAGATACAATTCAAATGAAGAACTATACACCAATATATTAGATGTTGAAGATACAATTCAAATGAAGAACTATACACCAACATATCATCAAAGAATACTAACAAAAACATTCTTAAAAATGGTTCCAGTATAGCATTCATAAGAGCCTGAAATGTAACTAGGGCATTTGTTAACCCAAATAACCTTACCTTAAACTCATAATGTCCATGGTAAGTTCTGAATGAAGTTTTCCCTACATCATCTTCATGCATCGTTACTTGATAATAACTTGATCTGAGATCCAATTTGAAAAAAAAAATGTTATCAATGTAGCTCATCCATGAGATCATTAATTATTGGAATATAAAACTTGTTATTGATTGTCAAATCATTGAGATGCCTGTAATCAATGCAAGATCTTCGGGTGTTATCCTTATTTTTCACAAGGAAAACTTAAGAAGCAAAAGGACTCCATCGCGTAACATCTCTTTCACCAAACATTCAATCTTTTCTTTATGCACATAAAATTTTTTGTAGGGTTTTATATCAACTGGTTTAGACCCAGGAATAAATGAAATCTTATGGACCAGGTTCTTGCTAGTGGTAATTGTGTTGGCTCCGAGAAAAATTCTTCAAATTCATCCAGTAAAGCCTTGGCTGCATTATCTTGTACAACCAGTCTTGGTTCTTCAACTGCCTCTAATGAAATTTTTTTTTAATGTTATCCCACAATTAGCTTCTTTCAAGCTTTTATGTATTTTGGCAGCTGCAATGCACTCATTAACGACTTAAGTTTGTTGAATCCCTCCACTACATCTCTACTGTCAAATCTCATGTAAAGAGCCTTCATAAATTCTTCCCAACTGGCTAAAAACTCTCCTCCACACAAAAATCCTTTATACCAAATCTCTTTTGTGCCGTCCAAATATAATGAAGCCATCTCCACCCATTGTTAGATTGAAATGAAGTTCATTTTGAAGAACTTCTCACATTTCCTTATCCAACATCTTGGATTATCCCCACAAAAGGCTGGTAACTCTACCCTAGACAAGTTCCGGTATATCCCCTCTTTGAATTTCTTGATTTCATGTGCCCTCTCTTCTTTGATTAACTCTGTGATGAGAAATGGGTCCATTAGAATCCATGCTAGACCTACCTTCTTTATCAACCTTCATGCCTCTCGTAAGTATCTTTAAGGTAGCTAGCTGCAATAGAGTCCAACTTCAATTTGAATTGTTAATTCTTTTTGGCCTGATTATCTGCCATTTCTTGTAGTCTTTCATGTAGTTGTTGTATTCGCTCTCCTCCACACGTTTCACCAATTGTTTTTATGTTGATCTTACTATGGTTTCAGTAGCCGTGAATCCTAATACCAATTGTTTTCCTTAACAAATTAACAAGAGCTTACAAGAAAATTGAGGGAGAGAAGTAGAAGAAATTGAGAGAGAGATATAACTAGCAACTTCCATGGCTAAGTGATCATAACTTTGTTGTTGCAGATTGGCTGAAAAGAATAATGGGATAGGAATAAGAGATACAAGTGGATGTTAAGTGGTTAACCATTTTAACATACCGACTCGAAGAAGAGAGAACAAGAAGCGCTCTCAAGAAAGAGGCCTGGCAAGAGTTAAAAGACCCAGATCACCAAACCTCCAAAGACTACAAAGTATGGCGTTTTCATTAAAAAGCGGGCCTGAACCTGAAGCTATGGAAAATCAGAACAATGTTTAGTTTCTTAAACAAGTCAAATATTCAAGGTATCAGGGAAATTGAAACGCCCAAGCGGAAGAGAGTAGAATCTGTAATGGTACAAATTCTCTCTCTCTCTCTCTCTTTCTCTCTCTCTCTTCCTCGGAGACTTCGATCAATGACAAAGTAGAACATACGAAAAATCTTATTTACAATTACGAAAGTGATGGAAAAGGTAGTCCAATGAAATTCGAAAGGATGCTTATACGTACAAACAATCCCTAAATGACCTGTAGATTGGTTGAAAGTATTTCGATTAATTTTCTTTTTGTGATTTCAATCCAAATAACTATAGTTAAGTTCTTTGGATTGAAATCCATTTTTTCCAATGCATATAATATCACATTATATTTTGTTAGATGAAACTCGAAATCTAATATGAAAAAAATCTTGAGTTATTGGTCGGTGAACTAATTTAAATATATAATTTTTTATCTAAAATGATATTATTTTAATTTATTTATTTAGTTTTGTTTCATCCGATTTGATCAAGTTAATTAGATCATACATCAACCCATCAAATCACTCAAGTTTAATTTTATTAATTTTAAAATTAGTTTAAAATAAAATCCAATCTAAGTTAGGTTTTAGATTACAGGTTTATCGAGTCAATTTATATAGCCTGTTTAATAACTATGTATCGTATAAAAGTTATATTAATATGTTTTTTAAAAAGTGAAAAGTCATAAAACTATCAAGGATTTATCTGCAGAATTCCACCTTGAAAATTTTTTCTTTCCCTTCAAACAGATTGGGCCGTTGCCGGGTGTAAAATAGAAGTAATTGTACCTACAAACTTCGTGCTTGAAATTAAACAAACACAAAAGAATAACAAAAATGGATTTTTCACGAATACAAGTCAGGATTTTGATGCCTGAGATTTTTCTTTATGTATCACATGGCGAGATTTAAAGATTTGAAAAGTACCTCGAAGACACATTTGACTTGTTTTCAAAGTATTATTGATGAAATCCTACAGGGTACAAGGCTTCACCTCGTATAATGTAAGGTTTCAAGCATAGAACGGCATCGGCATCTTAAAGAGTGTATTTTGTTATGAGTGAGTGTCATTCTTTATGAGAGCGAAGGCCTCTATTTATAGAAAGACCAAATGGTCACTCCGATAAATAGACTTGTGCCATTTTATTTTATTTTAATATTTAAGGATGTATTGTTGATGACATAATGTTATGATTAATAGACAAATATTGTGTTTTATGTGTCAGCTTTGACCATTAAATTGATGAAGGTTGATTTATTGTTATATCATCTATTTTTTATTTTATTTTATTACAGTTACATTAATGGGCTGCAATCGTGGTTTTCATGAAAGCGAGTTTTTGTTACATCTGACTTAAAAAACCACTCAAAAGTCAGCTGAAATGAAATCCCAATAAAGATCGAGGAAGGCAACCAGTGGTCGAGTGTTCCCAAACAGTGGTCAACCCACTGATCAGTTTGCTCTTGGTTTTAGTCAGTAAGAAGTTTAATTTTTTCCCCTTATAAATACTTCCTTATGCAGATCAAGCTCTCCATCAGTGCATATCCCTCTTGAAAGGTCCTCCTAGCAATGTGAGCCTTTTTAGATAGGAACCTTGACAAATCTTTCACATCTTTCCTTATGTGAAAACAATCTTAGTGGTGCAATCCCTCCTTCAATAGGGAGCTTGAGAAATTTGTCCATTTTGTATCTTTATAGCAATAAACTCTCGGGTTCCATACCCCGAGAAATTGGATCAGCGAAATCTCTTAACCAGCTTGATTTGTCAAATAATTGCCGAACTGGCACAGTTCCTGCTGCTATCAGAAACTTGACACAGCTATCGCTTCTTCACCTTTTTGAGAACCAACTGTCTGGTTCTATACCTCAGGAGATAGGAGCCTTGGAGTGCCTTTCCGTGCTCTCTTTGCATGGAAATAATATCGATCACTGGCACAATCACCCATTCGATAGGGAAACTGAAAAGCCTGTCCACTCTCTTCCTTCATAACAATATGCACTCTGGTTCCATACCTCAAGTAATTGGATTCTTGAATTCTCTTGAAATGCTTGATCTGTCAAATAACAGTTTAACTAGCCAAATTCCCGCTGCCATTGAAACTTTACACAATTATCACTCAACCTTTTTGAGAACCAACTGTCAGGCTCTATACCCCAACAAATTGGACTCCTAGCATCTCTAGTTGTTCTTGATTTATCAAATAACCATATCAGTGGTAGACTCCAAGCATCTTTAGGAAACTTGGGAAATTTGTCCCATCTTTTCCTTCTCAACAACAATTTTTCTGGCTCCATTCCTCCTGAAATCAATAATCTTACACGTTTGAAGATTTTGCAATTGTTCATCAATAGTTTCATTGGTCATTTGCCACAAGATATATGTCTCGGGGGATTGCTTCAAAAATTTTCTGCAGCAAGCAACCATTTCACGGGTCCCATTCCTAAAAGTTTGAGAAATTGCTCGAGTTTGTTTAGAGTGAGACTTGAAGGTAACAGGTTAACAGGAAATTTAACTGAAGAGTTCGGAATATACCCTCACTTGGGCTACATAGATTTGAGTGACAACAACTTATTTGGTGAGCTTTCATGGAAATGGGGGGAGTGTTACAGCCTGACAAATTTAAAACTATCAAACAATAATATCTCTGGCCAGATACCGCAAGATCTTAGAAAGGCAGCTCGGCTTCATGTTCTTGACCTTTCACTAAATAATCTAGCTGGGAAGATTCCCAAGGAATTGGGGAAGTTGACAGAACTGTTTCAATTTACTCTTAACGATAATCAACTTTCAGGTGACGTTCCTTTGGAAATTGGAATGTTGGCTGATCTTGAACATCTCAACCTAGCAGCAAACAACCTAAGCGGTTCAATTCCTTCTGAAATTGGCAACGCGTACACTTTAGAAAGTCTTGACCTCAGTTGGAATTTGCTTGGAGGAGAGATACCACAACAACTTGGAGATATAAAGGTTCTACAGATTTTAAATGTCTCCCACAATATGTTGTCTGGTTCTCTTCCGGCCACTTTATCCATACACGAAGCTTGACGGCGGTGGATGTATGCAACAATGAGTTAGAGGGACCGATTCCCAACAGCAAAGCCTTTTATGAGGCATTTAAAAATAACAAAGGTTTGTGCGGAAATATATCTGGTTTGAAGACCTGCTCCTCGTCACTGAGCTACAATCTGCGTCCAAAAGGGCAAAACCATTATTGTAATTGTTGTCCCTTCTTCTTGCACACTTTTTCTTCTCCTCGGCATTGTTGGAATCTTTTATTCTCTTTGTCGAAGTGTGCAAAAACAGAAAGACGAGGCAAAGCAAGCAGAAAATCAAAACATCTTTGCAATATGGAGCTATGACGAGAAAATGGTGTAATATCATTGCTACTGAGGGATTTGACCCCAAATTTTGCATCGGAGTAGGGGGAGAAGCAAGTGTTTATAAGGTTGTGCTCTTGACAGGATAGGTTCTTGCTGTGAAAAAAAACTGCAGGAATGCCAAATAAAAAAGAAACTAGAAATAACACATGGTTTGACAGTATATTTATATTTACAGAAATGAGAAGTTTTTATTTTTTATTATATCAAAATGGAGTTACATAATATATATTTATAGTAGATTTTAAACAGAAAAACCTAATGTCTAAAAAATTCTAACCATTAAAAAAATATTAATAATTTTTTTAATATTTTTTTACTATACCGCAATATAGCGTGCCCCTCGCACCCTCAACCTGACAACAAAACAAGGAATAAATACTAAAAAGACAGATGCCATCATTCCCCTCCACTCCTGTATTTGGCTATTAGCCATAAATTACAACACAATTGGATGGTTAGTTTGCCAATTCAAGAGCTTTTATTAGTGAGATTCGTACCAAAGACACGCCATCGCAATATATATAGTGAAACTCTACGGCTTTTGTTCACATCTGCGACATTCATTCTTGGTTTATGAGTTCTTGGAACCTGGAAGCCTGGAAATGTTCCTTAAGGGAGTTGAACAGGCAATAGCATGTGTTTGGATTAGGCGAATAAATATTGTTGCAGGAGTGGCTAATGCTCTTTCTTATATGCACCATGACTCCTCGCCTCCAATAATACATCGTGACATATCAAGCAAAACTATTCTGTTGGACGTAGAATATGAGGCTCTCCGACTTCGACACTGCTAGGATTTTAAAGCCTGACTCATCTAACTGGACAGCCTTGGCGTGCTACTAAAATTAGGTTTACATTTTCTTGGGATCATAACTGTTTATGGATAGCTGAAGACTACGCTTAACAGGCATCCCATATAGCTATTCATCCTTTCTATGCTACAAAAACAACATAAAAACTGACATCATAACTTACCACAAAGAATATAAGAAAAAATCTTCCCTCGCAGAGCTTGCCTACACAATGGAAGTGAATGAAAAATGCGACATATACAGCTTTGGAGTGGTATCACTAGAAATACTTATGGGAAGGCATCCGAGCGATCTCATCTCGTCATTGACTTCATCATCCTCGGCAAAAAAAATGCCCCATCATGTACTGCTGAAGGATTTGTTGGATGGACGCCTCTTGCCTCCTACACGTACTGCAGCAGAAAAGGTAGTCAGAGTTGCGAAAATAGCATTTTCATGTACAGATGCTATGCGTATGAGTGAATAATTATGGGTGGAAACAATTATTAGGTTTTTAGATTGATTCTCATGGCGTCGCATATAATAATGTAGTTTAGTCTCTCTCTCTCTCTTTTTTTTTTATCAGTTTTAGGTTTTTCTTTTTAGTTTTTCTCGTTAATAGTAGAAAATTAAAGAATAGTAAATAAAACATTAACTCAGCGCGAGCACAGGCACGAGCCCGGCCGGGTTCCCGGCTCCGGGCACAAGCTCTAAAATATCCAAAGTTCTAGACCTTCTACAGCTGCCTTAAAAGACATGGATCATATGGTGAGACGAGTGTTTATTTTTTTGTGCAGTGAAAAAAGTAAGTTACTGTAAAGTACACAAATTAAATGAGTTATGTCTGTAGCTATAAGATTAAATAAATCAAAGAATTTGGTAATTATTTGTTGTGTTAAATTGTTAGTAAAATTATAATTGTTATTTATGGATAACCGAAGAGGACGCCGGCCAGACCGAGTTTTAAAATTGGCTCTTTACATGAAAAAAAAGAAGAGGAGGATTATAGCTATCCTGTTGGAGCTGCAAAAACAGATCATATGCTAAATTAATATTAGTTATCGTCTCTTGGCTTTTGTTTTGGCTATAGCATTGAAGATGCTTTAAGAGAAAGAAAACCGAATTAATAACATACAAATACTGTGCGGATAAAACATGAAAACTCGCTTTTCTAACCAAAGATACGTGCCCTATCAAATTCAGTGGATATTATCCGATCAACTAGAATGAATTAATTTTATTCTATTCAATGAGTAATAAATAATATATATATATATATATATATATATATATATATATATATCAAATCTTGTTCGAAATTTAATTCAAAAGGTATACACTTATATAAAAAATATTTATAGTTTTTAAATTTTATTTAATATGTAACTATTTTAATATTGATGTAATACACACACACATATATAATATTTATTATTTAATAAATATGCATTATTAATTTAATATTAAATAATAAGTAAGTGAAACTCAATAAATAAAATATAAAAATTTAATCATAAGATATAAATATATTCAAAATCTTACCCACAAGCATAGATATTAAACTCGGACCAACCCGGCAGGTCGATTGGGACACGGTCGACTCGATGGCTGGACCAGTACAGGTAAGACAAAAGACAGGGATGAGCAAAAACCCGGAAAACCCGGGTTGACCCGTGAATAGGGCGACCCGACATAACCCAGTTGAGACCTTTTTTTTTTTCAAATGTGTTTTTTCTCCTAGCCAGAGACTTTTCATTTTTTTATATAAATTTTTTAATTGGTTATTAACCATTTTCAAAGTTCACTATATAAATATTAGAAGAATGTTTTATTTTTTTTAATGTGAAATTTGAAACTCTTTAGTATATATATTTTATATTCACAAGAAAAAAATTATTTTTTAAATGTGGAACTTGAAGCCCTTAAGTATCTATTAGTTGGATGCTTGCACTACGCGGCAGGCTCACCTTTTATTTTCATAAAAACTACTGTAAAAATTTATAATATAAGAAATAATATATTTTTAATATTAATAATATTTTTTTTCAAATTTATGAATTATTTTATTAATAATATTAATTATAATAATAATAATATTTATAACACAAATAATACTATTTTTTATATGAATATTTAGAATTATAATAAAAATAATAATATTTATAACATAAATAATTATATTAAGAATTTCAAGGATGATTACAACACATAATAATATTTTTTTTATATCAATACTTTGAGTTATAATAAAAATAATAATATTTATAACACATATAATATTATTTTTTATCTGAACACTTTGAATTATAAGAGAAAAAATAATATTTATAACACACATTATTATATTAACACATGTGGGTGGGCACGGACGCGTCCAGACCCAAATTGAGTTTGGGTGTGGACGCATCCAGGCCTAATTTCGGGTTGGACGTGGACGCGCCCAGACTTTTAATTATAATAAAAATAACAAAATTTATAACACAAATCATACTATTTTTAATATTAATACTTTTGATCATAAAAAAAAATATAACACAAATAATACTCTTTGTAATATTAACACTCTTAATCATAAGAAATATAAAAATAATAAAACTATTTTTAATATTAATACTTTTAATCATAATAAAAATAATTATAACACAAACATTTTTTTATATTAATAATAGTTTTTTTAAAAAAAATTATTAATTATTTTATTAATAATAATAATAATAATAACATCAACACAAATGATAATATTTTTAATATTCACACTATTAATTATAATAAAAATAATAGTATTTATAATATCAATAATTGTATTAAGAATTTCAAGGATAATTACAACACAAATAATAATATTTTTTATATCAATACTTTGAGTTATAATAAAAATAATAATATTTATAACACAAATAATATTATTTTGATCTGAACACTTTGAATTATAAGAGAAAAAATAATATTTATACCACACATTATTATATTAACACACGTGGTCGGGCACGGACGCGTCCAAACTTAACATGGGGGTGGGCATGGACACTTGGTTTGGGGTTGGGCGAGGACACGTTCACACCCAACTTGGAGTTGATTAAAATTAAAAGTATTATTATAAAAAATAGTATTATTTTTGTTATAAATATTTTAATTTTTATTATAATTAAAAGTATTATTATCAAAAATAGTTTTATTTGTATAATGAATAGTATTTGCGCTAAAAAATATTATTATTGTTATTAAAATTTAAAATATTCATATAAAAAATAATATTATTTATGGTATAAATATTATTATTTTATTTATAATTAATAGTATGAATACTAAAAATATTATAGTTGTGGTGTAAATAATAATATGCTTATTATAAGTAATAACATTATAATAACGATGGGAAGCGCCATGTGGCGCTTGGTCTGCCCTTGCGCCACGTGGCGGTTGAGCTGTCATAGCCAATCGGGTCTTTTGCCAAGACCCATGCCCCAGGTGGCGCTTGAGTCTCCTCCTCGCAATTGAGCCGCCCAAGCACTAGGTGGCGCTCGGGTTGCCATAGTCAATCGAGGTTTTTGCCAAGACTTAAGTGCTAGGTGGTGCTCGGGTCTGCCTCGCTCTAGGGCAGGGCCGCCCATGCGCCATGTGGCTCTCGGTTTGCCCCGGGCAAGGGTCGGGCAGCCGAAGCGCCAGCTGTCTTTGCGTGGGTAGCACCAGGTGTCCGCTCCTATGGCCTGTAACTCCACCAAAACTTGTGCTGACAATTTTCTCTCCATCTCTTCAATGCCACATGCACCCCAGCAAAAAGACAACCTCACCCCTCCCCGCTGTCATTACAACTCTTTGTGTCAAGAGTTGGTCTGTCATTACACTACTCTAATTCAAGTGCTCTGAGTCTATGTAAACAGTAACAGGGCACTGAACTCTTTTAGTATATTACGTAATACTTTATGTTCATAAGAAAAAAATTGTGTTTTTTCAATGTTAGATAAAAAAACGTTTTTGTTTAAATACTTCAACTTAAAAGAATAACATACTAACATGGTATTTTTTTTAATGTACGATAAAAAACCTTTTGAATTAATTTCTTAAACTTTATTATTATAACATGTATAGTTTATATTTACATGAATTGTTTTTTAATTTTTTATATAAAATATTAAAATTTTAAATATTTTTTTAAGTTTTTTTAATTTGATTTGGAATAACTCGTGTTCACCCGTGCAACCCGAAAGACATTCCTTCACCGGGTTCCCCGATCAGTTCTGATAACTATGCCCACGAGTACAAGGAGAGTAGGACGCGTAAGATATCATTCTCGCATTTTATTTTTCGTTTTCGAGTCCGAACAGAACAGAGAGAAAGAGAGAAGATCGAAAGAGCTATCCAAATCCAATAATGTCGACTCTTACGGTTCCTCAACAAGTTCCTCCCGTGTCTGAAGACGTTGAGCAGCTGAGAAAAGCCTTCTCAGGTTTCTTTCTTTTACTACTAAACAATGTTTTTGTTTTTCTCCGGGCAAACATGTGCCCCTGTTTCTATGATCTACTTTTGATTCTCACGTTCAGATCGTTGTCAAATATAGCATTTTTCTTGTTTTTTTAAATAGTACATATGATTGGGGACACTGTTTTTGGTTTGATTCAATCTTTTGAGGTTCGCATGTTTGATCTGATGATGATCATGATCTATTCACGATCATAATCATGATATACACACGGTCCCTTTTGCAAACACGCATGTTCGTATATATGCGTGTGTTGTATTGAGATTATTTAATTCATCTTCAAGTTAAAGGAGCTTCATTTTGAAGGCTGCTTGTAACACAACTAGTGCTGGAATCACTCGATCTATAATTGTTTGGCAAATCAGGCTTAAAAGTCTTGGTTTCTTTAACAAAAGTGTATTTTATTGTAGATTTTGACTATTTGGAATTTTAAATTAAATTCTAAATCCAGATTTGTGTATTTAACCAAAAAAAAAAGATAGAGGGGTTTCCTTTTCATTCAAGTGAGAGTGTGGAAGTCACTGCATAGTTGGATAATTTTACCATTTTGATTGCAGGATGGGGGACAAACGAGGGTTTGATCATATCCATTTTGGGTCACAGGAATGCTGCTCAACGCAAGCTGATTCGACAGGCATATGCTGAGGCTTATGGGGAAGATCTACTCAAGGCATTGGACAAGGAACTTTCAAATGATTTTGAGGTCAGAGTCTGAACCTCAATTTTCAATGCCTTCTCTGTTTCTCCTCGCTGCCTTCCAATAGACTATCTAATGACTCTGCTTTCCACTCACACACACATATTCGAAGTCTAACATTGGTACTATGATTTTCCAAATACCTCGTGGTTAGAGGGTGCTGCTGCTTTGGACCCTTGATCCAGCTGAAAGGGATGCTGCTTTGGCTAATGAGGCCACAAAGAGATGGACTTCGAGCAATCAGGTACTTATGGAGATTGCCTGCACGAGGTCATCAAATGAACTGCTTCTTGCAAGGCAGGCTTATCATGCACGTTTTAAGAAGTCCCTTGAAGAGGATGTTGCACATCACACAAGTGGGGACTTCCGCAAGGTACAGCTTCTAGACTTACAATAAAAGCATTTCAATAATTCAAATTACACATTGACAATCAAGTGTCATGACAGATTTGTGAATTCATTGAAAGCACCAATTTTACTTGCCGTGTGAGCATTTCATGTGGATTTTCATAATTCAGCTGTTTTATATTTTCTATCTATTTGTTAGAGATCATTTTTTTCTCTTTTCCCGTGTGTGGAAATGCAATCCTCTCCGCCTGTCCTCATTATTACTCAATTTTTTTTCTCTGGCTGCTTCATGTATGTCATGTTTGTGCTACCCAGCTTCTGTTTCCTCTTGTGTCCTCTTACCGTTATGATGGAGATGAGGTGAACATGACCCTTGCAAAATCAGAGGCTAAGATGCTCCATGAGAAGATTTCAAATAAGGCTTACAGTGATGAGGAACTCATGAGGATTTTAGCTACCAGGAGCAAAGCACAGATCAATGCTACTCTGAATCAATACAAAAATGAATTTGGTAATGATATCAACAAGGTATGCAAGATATGAGCTTTACTGTAAGGTAACTTTGTTATACAGCTGTAGTTATCAGTAACGCCTTCCAGTCCAATCTTAATCCACACTTCATCCCTGATTGGCATTTATAAACCTCACAGAAGTGGGGGTTTCATCTTCTTAGGAAGCCTAGTCTTATATTTAGGCTCTGTTAGTTGATCATCAATTGCTAATTCCTTAATGGACCCTTCTATGTGAAGGACTTGAAAGCCGATCCTAATGATGAGTTCCTCGCATTGCTGAGGGCCACAGTTAAGTGCTTGACACGCCCTGAGAAGTACTTTGAGAAGGTTCTTCGTCTGGCAATCAACAAAAGAGGAACTAATGAAGGTGCTCTGACTAGAGTTGTCGCTACAAGGGCAGAGATTGACATGAAGCTCATAAAAGATGAATATCAGCGAAGAAACAGTATACCTCTGGATCGTGCCATTGTGAAGGACACCGATGGCGAGTATGAAAAACTACTTCTGGAATTAGTTGGACATGAAGATGCCTAAGCTTCAATCTATTTCAAAATATGATTCTGCTACAGGGGAATTGGACTATCAGCCTGGTTTTCATGTTTTTCCTTTCTACGTGTGGTTTTTATCATTGTGATGTTGTCTCTTGTCAGTCTTATGCGTATCTGTATGCTGGTTTTTGAAAACTTGACCTATAGTCAATAAATAAAGTACTTGCCCTTTCAAAGAGTTCCTAACAATGATCACTTGCCTAGTTGCTCCACCCTCTCCCCCTAGTCCATTAAGTACATATTTCAAATCGTTGTAAGACTTGTGCCAGTGGCACTCATTATCCTAGGGTAACAGACAGCCTAGAGTTCATTTTGGTTGCCAGATATGCTGCTGGATGCCCCTAATTTAATTTTGATATTGTCATTATAACCAATAGGCAATGTAACTAAAAAAAAGCACCCGGCCACCTCATTTTCATATTCAAAAATCAACATTAATAACAGCCATTTCATCCATGCATTCCAAACTGTCGTGCAAAACAGAATACACAGATGGAGCGCATCAACGTATCTGACCTAACAAACAAAGATGACAGACAACAGGAAGGTAACCCGGCCATCCCCAAGTCACAAAACTTTGGAAACTGAAACTCCAGGTTCTTACCATGTGACATATATTACAATCTATGTTTGAATGAACTAGATAGCAACAGGACAACAAAATAATACATAGTTTTATCTGCATCATAAACTTAGGAAGACAACTTTCCGTTTGCACTCTCAGAATCTTGGAGGCCATGCACTTCCAAAGAGCCAAAGTTGTGCGCTTGTCACCAGGATCGCAGAAGCAAATTGTGATTGGCATTCAACATCTTGCAGTCCTAACAAAACTTACTGGTAGTGAACAAGGTTGTAGCTCTGAATGAGCCACACTTCTTCCTACAGATACATATACATCATTTCTTCAACAGGTTTCGTGAGAAGATTCTCTTACAATATGGGCTGGTGCGTAATGTTGAGTGTGGTCGGACTGCTTCGACCAGTAAAGAATGAAGAGCACCCTGCTATTCAGAAGAAAATGCAACAAAGAGAACAAGAGAGAGAGAGATTTATTATGGAACAACTTCAACTAATGCAGTAGTATACTCAAAAGTAAAGGGTCTAAGTTTCTAAACCTTGGTAACTGCTAAAGCACATTGAATGACGTAGTTGGCAAATGGATCCTGCAGCAGCTGTTCAAAGCGAGGCACTGAGAGCAGTTCAAGAACAATTTGTGACCGGCTCTCTTCAAAATGCCTAAGGCACCTCTCAACCACATGGCTGCCAAATTTTTGCATGGAGAGGTGCACGTAGTTCCCTTTGAATTGAGAAAGCAAGATGGCAATGCTACATGGGTTCTTTAGATCCATGATGTATTGAACAACATAATTTCTGGTGACACATAAAGCACCTTCAGAGTGAGAGAGCTATATCCCAGATGCTAAATATAAACAACAAATTCCGGTGCTATATTTTGTCCAGCAGAATGTTAAAGTTAATTTTAATAAAATGCAAAAAACAATTAAGAACATGCATAAAACTGATGGCGAATGACTTAAAATTAAGGCAATTATATTGTAAGCATATGTTTTCATGCCCTTCCTATAATCAAGCCCGAAGCTCCCATCAAGGGTCATATATAAGTTTGTATTGCCACACTCACAGATTATGGATATTGACAATAACTGTATCGCTATTCCTTAAGCAGCCAAACAACAAGAAGGTATGATATAATGTTGCAAATGTTAAGATCAATAAATGAGAAAAATGAACCCAGTAAAAATTGAGGGAGATAAGTTGAAAGATAGGAGAAGGACCATCAAAGACAACGGGATGTAAAAAGAAACTTGTAAGATCTGAACTGCTCATGAGAAATGGTAGTTCAGTTAGGAGGAAAGGACAGAGCAGGCAAAAAAATTTAAATAGAAACGTTCAATTTGATCTAGGTGGTCCAATTATTGAAATTACGAGTCCCATACTATACTCAAACAATGTATCTAAATCTAACTGTACTCTAGTATCATAACCTAAAGACATCCAGGAACTATCTCAAGCACCTGTCAATCATTAAGCACCATGCTAGTGGTGTTGCCCCTCTCAGGATCTAATATATCTAATTAATTTTCATTCATGTGGACAGAAATAAGCAAAGGCTGAAGAGTGATGCCCAAGGATGTTGTAATCAACAGATTAATGACTCGAATAACTTCAACAATAAAGTCAATGTGAACTATTCTATAATACTTAACAACTACTTACCGCGAATGCAATGACAAGGTAGCATGGATATCATTTATTATTAAATGAAGCACCTTCATTAAGCCACACTACCATGCATCTTGAGGCTCATAGAAACTGTTTAATTGGTAGTGTGAAATAAAAGGGAATGAACATCTTATGGTAATTTGAATTGCCAGGTAGCACAGGTGTGTGATCAACACATAAAAGGAAAAAATAACAAAATCATAGAGTTCAAACACTTGAAGTGATTTACCCGAAAGGATCTTGTGCAAGAAGAAGTCCGTTTCTAGAAATTTCAGTCATTAACTTATCCCAATGTTTTCCAGTGGCATGTGCAATGCATCGTTGCATTACACAGCATCCATGACGATGAGTTGCGATCTCAACACAAAACTTTGTCACAGCATCAAAAATGAACTGCAAAGTAGGATCAACAAGAACGATGACAGAGCAAGTTGCAGAATCTGTTAGGACATATATATAGCAGAGGTCTGATGCAGATTACCCAAGAAAAAGAGTGGATTTTTTTTATAAGGCGAACGTACAGGTCCTGGAATGATAATTTGAATTGAAAATTATACACCAATACAGCTAGTGGCATATAAGCAGATTATATGTCAAAAGATCTCTGAACTTATGGAAATCCCATTTTAGTGATGCATACTATTGACAGTGTACAATGAAGAGAATTCCCAATATGAAGGCTGGTGCTTGCGATAGCTTTAAGATAGTGTAAATGTGGCAAAGTTAAAATTTAGATTAGGTGATCCTTCTTTAGATATTTCTTCCTGTTTCCAATGCTTAGATGTTTCTTTGGCATTTTCCCTCTTTTCTGATAGAGGCCTCTGCTTGGCTTATGGTGTTAATGTTGGGCATGCTTCATATTGTTTTTCAACGGACAATAAATACCAAGTAGGATTAAGTTTAGCACGAGGCAAATTTTACATGAAATGGAAATCTATCCCTAGCACATTAGGACAGGTCTGGATTTCAAAATATGTTTTTAACAGCTAGCCCGGTTAGCTTGGACTGGCCACCACTATCCCACAACTGCACAAAGATTCAAATCACAAACTGATACGAAGACATTGTAATTATAATGAAACATACAGTCAACGATTGAGCTTCAGCATATGATTGAATGTTGGAGTGATATCATGCAGGTCTTTGGTTTATATGTTACTATAAATTTGAAAAAAGAAAAGAAAGACACATGCCTCGGTAGAAAGTCGATAATAATGAGAAGCTTGAACAAAACTAGACTATTATGCATGATGTTTTTTTCATCCTAGAATTATTTGCATTCCCGAGTTACAATAGCATCAAGGAGGTAACTCAAGGATGTGAAATTACATTTTAGAAATCATGGCAGATCATGGCGGCAAACATTCAATTTTAAGAACTCAACTCAGGAAGTAAAGGATGTACCTTGTTATCTTCATTGCTCAGGAGGTTCAAACAACGCTGAATAACATGATTTCCATTCTGATCCTTGACAAGATCAAGCACACCAGGTTTCAGGGCCAATATTACTGAAGAAATCTGCTGCCTGGTTTTGAGAGTCTCGATCAACCTCTGCACTACTCGTGTGCTGGTACCACAGAACCATAAAAAGAAATGAGAACACAATAAACTTTTTCTTTGACTATCAACAAACTACAAATTTAAACAGCAACAATCCGAGGTATAGAAAATACCCGTATGTGTTTAAGCAAATTCTAACAAGCATTCCGGGCTCATTGGTGATCATGCGCACTATCAGCAATCTATGTTTTTCATCGCACACATCCAATAGCTTCTGGACGACATAATTGCCAAATGGCTTCAACATAAGTTCAACAACATGGCCAATAATTTCATCAAATATTAGTTCAACATCTTGGCTTGTTCCCTCTTCAAAAATCTTTTGTAAGAAAAGGCAACCATTCTGATCTTGTGCCATTAAGTATACATAACCCCGGCACTCATTCAAGGAAGTAAAACTTGGAGCCGTTGGCAATGGGCTATGACTACCTAGTCTCCGACCATTTTCACGTATTCCTTCATGAAGAGAACAATCATCTGGTTTAATGCTTTCCCCCTGCATGTTCCGCACAGCAATCTCATTGAAGTGATTCTTATTGTGATCTCTCAAAGCATCATGTCCTCTATGGCTGGCATGATTGAGACCTCTTCCTTGTAAAATGAAACTATCCTCGCGGCAAAGACTTTCCATATCCCCTGCACCTTTCATAGACATGAGAGACTGAGGAACACCGTTGCGAGTGCTTGGTACAGTCCTTCCTTTTAACAGCAGACTTTCACCCAATCGATCATGACCATTCAACAAAGAGTAACTCAATGAATCCATGGCAACCCTGCCTCCATTAGAATCCATTTTATATTGCTGAGGGCCAACAAGAGCGTCGTTAATGAAAGGTCTAGTGCTAAATGGGTTCTGCGATTGATGAGGCCCCTCATATCTCCATTTTCCCTGTTTTTTGCTCTGCTCCAAAAAATAATCGCTCTGGTTTTTAAACCACCTAGAGCCAGGACAAATATCATCGGACTGGTGATTATGGGCAGGAAAAGACTCCACTGAATCAAAACCACCCTTTTCAAATCCATTAAATCTACATCCCATAACATCATTACAACTCAAAGAAACTCCACGAGTAGATGATTGAAAGCTTTCCGAATCACAACCACCATTGCTAAAATCCCCATTGTTTAAACCACCATAAGAGCCATGATTTTTAACATTATATGGTACAATACCCACACCCAGAGAACCATCAACACCTACATCACCAAAACCAAAACCATCACCATGGAGGTCCATCTCAAATCCCTTCATTTTAACACCGCCATTTTGTTCCTCTCTAATATTCATTCTAACAAAATCTTGAGACAAATCATTGATGTTATGAGGTGATTTAGAATCATCCAAACTCAGTCCATTAAAGTAAAGGTAACTGGGTGATTGATGACACGTAGCCTCTTCAAATAAAGGAGGAGAAAGAGGAGGTGCTGTTGCAAATGGTGAGCCTGAAGCATCCTCAGAAGAGCAAAACCCATTTGAGAAAGAGCTTGAAGGAGAAAACTCAGGTGATGATTGCAATGATACACTAGTATCACTCAAAGGAGAACCACTCAAAAGTGACTTCTTATGAAGAAGCCTCAAATATGACCCATTCAGTCCTCCTCCATTCAACAGCTCTTCCTCTCTCTTCCTCATCTTCTCCATAACCTTCTTTTCCCTCTCGGATTGTTGTTTATACATCATCATCATCATCAAATGTACACAGACACAATATACACCTATATGTAATATATATATATATATATATATATAAGCAATATATCTGTCTAGCTACTTTTACAAAGACAAACTTTTGTTAAAAAAAAACCCCCACACTCACAGCAGAAATCTATTTGAAAACGCCAAATATGCACTTAGGGAAAAAAAAAAACAAATCACACAGTACTCAGGGTATGTTTTCTGGGTGAAGAAGAATTTACGGTCGCATATTTTTTAATCTCGTTTGTTGTTAATATTGTTGGGATTTGGGTTTTGTGAAGGAGAAGTGGAGAAGGATTTTGTATTTGTTTCAAATGGGTTTTTTCGAGAGTGCGGGAGAGGGATGTAGTACGATCTGTTACTGCGTGTTCATGCTCACACCATTACAATGAAGTTGAGCCGGCACTACTCGCCCACATATACCAAGTTACTGCCACTAAAATGAGAGTATCTCTGGCTACGACCTTCTCTCTCTCTCTCTCTTTAAAGGTTTTTTTTAATGACTTTTTTTTTTTATTTTCTTATTTTACTGTGTGTTTGTTAATGGTATCTTTGGTGCAACTGATTTCCTTGATTTTCTCACTTGAGGTTGTTGACTTGGTTTCTGTATCAACTTCTTTTTTGATTTATTTATTTATTTATTTATATATAGTCGATAACTTCGCCTAGAAGTTCATTGGTTTCTTAAAAACTCTTTCATACAACTTTTTAGAGTGCTTACCTTAGAAGTTGTTTAGTTTTTTTTATA
>Ga0325411_1001114_pt1 | contig 29563 bp, 16 predicted proteins | sample PopdelMetagenome_13_FD_206181 | JGI IMG/M metagenome (GOLD analysis project Ga0325411, IMG submission 206181) | Populus deltoides microbial communities from Bellville, Georgia, United States - Xylem-PdIQD-R4 | ecosystem: Host-associated > Plants > Phyllosphere > Stem > Wood/Secondary xylem...
CTCACCTGACGACGAGGGCTATGGAGTTGACGAGAGGATGTGATGGCGAGAAGTTAGGCTCTTAAAATAACAAAGACCGTGCAAGCAAACCACTAATAACCAATAAAAAAATGGGTGAATATTCTTGCACGAAGATGTGGATCAATTAGAGACGTGTATATCAAAACTTGATAGGTTATAAGTAGTGAAGAGCCATCACAATTTTTTTTCTTTTAGTGTTTCCGATCAAATATAATTGTATATGTTCTTGACATAAATCAAAATATAAGATTCATGCCAAAAATAACCTAATAATTACAGTGTCAGTTAATTTATCAATTCCAGTAGCTCGAGAAACTTTTGTGATCTCAATTGATACAAAAATAAACCAGGGAAGGATTGTTCTCACGGTAACAACCACTGTTCAGGTGAAGCCAAGAACCCACGCGTTTCCATGCATAAAAGCACAACTCAACAATTTTTACTGAACTGCAATGGCAATGTGGCAACAAAGATCCCCATCTTCACAAGCCACCTCATCTTCTTTTACGTTTTTCAGTGTTTTCTTTTCTCTACATTTCTTTGTTTTTTGTTATTTTCCCGAACAGAGGCCCTGAAACTTGTTTCTCATGCAAAACCCTTACTCGCCATCTTACCCTTCAACGTGTCGCCGTATTGCACTTCCCACTCCTCTTTAAGACACCACCACCCCATGTCGATCTCTTCCTCACCTCTTGTCTCTGTTTATCTACATCCCATATCTTCGTTTTCGCTGCACAAACCAACCTCCTCGAAGTCGCGTTACCATCGCCAATGGTTGATCGTAAGCAGCCACACCAAGTGCAAGTGCATGGCTTGAGGGGTCCACAACAGCAAGGGCCATCAGCCTCCAAAGTCCTAGCTGTGCTTACAATGCTACCTGTAGGTGGTGGGCTTCTTGCACTTGCAGGTATAACCCTAGTAGGCACCCTGATCGGCCTGACTGTCACCACCCCTCTTTTTATGCTGTTCAGCCCCGTTCTAGTCCCAGCTGCCCTTCTTATAGGGTTTGCAGCGACCTCGTTTTTGGCTTCTGGTGCCTTAGGGCTGACAGGGTTCAGGTCGCTCTCCTGGGTAGCTAGCTACGTCCAGGAGGCTACCCGGACCATGCCGGAGAGCCTGGACCAGGCAAAGAGGCGCATGCAAGACATGGCAGGTTATGTGGGGCAGAGGACCAAGGAAGTGGGCCAGGAAATCCAGAGGAAGGCACATGAAGGGAAATGAAATCAAGTGAGGAATAGTGTTGGTTTCTAGGGTTCTATATGCGAGGGCTGGTTTTCCAGAGGTACTTTGTTGTATGTAGTTGTAAGAGATCTCGATTGCGAGAGTTAGAATTGAGTTTGGTTTATGAGCTCTACCCTTAGAAAGTGAGCACTTGGTGTTTTGTATTCTGGGTTCAATTGCTGAATTTTGAATGCCATCTTCTATGCGTTCTCTTTTGTAATCTCCAGAATTTCAGGCTTCTCACCACTTGCCAGAAAATCTCAATTCGATTGTTCATTTATAATAGTTCAGCCACTTGGGCTCATTTCAGTGGCTTGCCAAAAGGAAAAAGGAAGTACATAAAAAAAGAGGAAAAACTGGAATGATCTCACAGACTTTGAATTATCTCTTGATCATCAACAATTATTATACCATTTTTCTTGATTTTCATTTATCTTTCAACTTTAGAATACCCAAACTTCTGTCCTGTCCAGTTCAAATCCGAGTACGGGAAGAAATTTGGATCTCTGCGGAACCTAGAAAATTGTTGAACAATTTGAATAGTCCTGAGTCAAAGCCAAAAGTGATGGGGGATTAAATAGATTATCGAGCCAAAAATGCAATGATCCCCTTATCAATTGTTTAAAGTCTGCCTAGAAGATTACCTTCGAAGATTCGCCAACCATAGGCAGATATATCCTGTTGCTTAGTATTTAATTTTCTATCATGTCAACCCAAAATCAGGCGATCAAAGGTTCTGAACGTTTTCCCACAAACACTCTTGGTCTGCTTCCTTGAAGATAAATGCAAATGCACCGTTACATGGTTTGATGGCTAAAACAGGGTCTAAAACGACATGAATACAGGATGGAAGTTCTCTAGCAAAATTAACGCATAAAAATTCAAACAAAGAGAGGTGCATATTTCACGAAACGTTTAGTGTAGATCCTTTAAGGCTACGGTGATCTGGTGTTTTCCACATTAAAAATAAACCTTTACTTCCAGAAACAACAACATTAAGATTATTGAGTAAGAACTTTCCTTACTTCTCATAAACTTCTTAATAATAAAATTACTTCTTTATACCAGAATAAAAAAAATAAAATTAGGCTGCTAGACAAGAGTTTTTTTATTATTCATATGTGGAAGTACATATTACACCTTAGAAAAGAAAAAAAAATAACCTTTTTAACATGGTGTAGCTTTATACTTTCACACAAATATTGTGTAATTACCAAGGTTATTGGGAGCATTTTGAAATTTTCACGTTGTCTTTTGAATTTTTAAATTAGAAAAGCTATTAGCGCATGCGTAACACGCTCCAGTGAATGGATGATATTCACGTCATTCAAACGGCACTTATGACGTCACCCAGTGACCAAATCTAACTTTCAGCTTCTCCCTGCATGCGTCACCGTATTCTCTTTCACATGGTTTGGTATGTGGTAGTCGGATGATCACTAGTGGTCGTTTGTTTTTGTTCTTTCTTTCTTTTCTCTTTCCTGACAGGTCAAGTACATCATTATTCTATTTGTTTTTAATTTTTTAATTTTGATCCTCATTATTTAATTTCTTATTTTGTTCTTATTCCTTATATAAAAGTTTTTTTTCTAAAAAATTTAGTCTTTCAAATACAATTTATAATGTCTTGTTTTTCATTTCGATCTTTTTTTTTATTTTTAGTTTTTTTTATTGGCCTTTTTGTTGAAGATTTTTTTGCTTTTAATTCAATCATTCGATCAAAATTTTTATTGTTTTATTTTATCCAGTTTGAACCTCATTCTTTTGATTTGTTTTTTCATTTGTCAAAGCTATTTTCAATTCAATTTAACCCTTTTATTTGCCCTCTAATTAATGGTTTTTCTTTCGCCCTTATTTTTATTTAGATCTTTTTATGTAGCTTATTTTTTTTCCTGATTTCATATATCAACACTTGATTTGTTGGACATTCAGCTTCGTACGATATTATCGTTCTGTATTGGGTTTTTTTTAATATTTGTTTTGTGATTATCTTCAATTGCTTTTCTATGGGTTTATCCTGATTTCATGGCCTAGGTCACGAGCGTTGCATGCCTCTTTTGAATATAAGTTTTGTTTAATTGTTTTGTTTATGTTTGATTTTTCATGATATTATTCTAATTCATCTATGTTTTTTTTTATATACAATAAACTTTATTTTTCAAACTAAAAAATATTCATTTTTAAATAATATTACTAATGTGTTCAACTTTGCATGATATTTTTTTAGGGTATAGGTTTATTCAATCAGTTTCATTTGTGTTTATCTTTTAAGTCATAAGTTTTTTAGGATGTGAATTTATCTTTTATTAATTTAAATAAACAAGTTCAGTAAACATAATCGGGTGAATGTTTCATTTTGTGTGGTTAAATATCTTGATTTACATTCATCTCTTAATTTTTTTTCAATTTCTCTTTTAATTATTGTTAACTATTTTTTTAATTTGTTTACATAAATGATTATCAATTTATTTAATTATGTAAAAAGACATATCGAACCCGGTATTTTTTTGAGGAAAAAAATTGCAACCTATAGCATAACATTGGTTAGATAGCTAGAGTGTGTGTGTGTGTGTGTGTGTGTGTGTGTGTGTGTGTGTGTGTGTGTAAAAGAAAAAAAATAGATTTTAAATCACGAGATCCAAACATTAAACAAAAGTGTTATGATACAGAAACTGGGTCCGATTCAAGCACGCACCAAAATTTTGGCCCAAAAAAGGGTACATTACCAGGATTTCCATTGCACATAACAAGCTAAGCGCCTAGGATTCCTTGTAAGCATAGACAAAAAAGAGGTTACCAGGATTCATTGTTGAGGTACATGTTCAGATGGAGCTGCACCTTCAGTGTCCATGGGACGAGGATTGACAGTTGGTTTTGAGCTGTCAGGTATCCAAAACGTTAGAACAGTAGAGGCAGCAACGAACATGGCACGACGAGGAGCCCATTTCAAGCATGATGCAATGCCTATGTGACTGTTCCAGCATGACACCTGCAAAAGCACCCCATTTTACATTGCCATCTCAACTCTCATTGATAAATAAAGCCTGTTTTTGTACAAACTGGTACCTCAACCCCATAGATTAATTCAGTATCTATGAAGGTTGAATATCTATGAATGTTGTTTTCATGGCCACTACTTCAATAGTGCTTTTACAAATGCGCAAGTAGATTTTTTTTTTTTTTTCCTTTCTTTTCAAACGCAAGTAGACGATGTTAAGGATATATTCAATTTGCCACACGGGTACCAATCCAACTAGCGGATGACTCCCCTCGGGTGCAATGGGGAATCTACACTACTTGGGCAGTAGGCACGTATACTCTGCTTCCACATTGACATATTGCAGGATTCTGAACAATCACTGGGCCTAATATACATACAGAAAGAGAATGTAACTAAGGAACTATTGTGATGTCCGGAGAGAATTCACCCACCAAATAAGTGGAGGTAAGTAAGTAAAAAACAAATATCTTTTACATCCTTGCACTATATGATGTCTTTCTAACGAGAGTCAAAGGGGTGCATAGCCTAGCCACATTGAATTCCATTTATTTATTTTTTTGCCATGATTGCCCTGTGCAATTAAAAAACCCAATCAGACAAAATACTGAGATGATCCATACCTCATTTTGCATGTTGATGTTCCAGGCATGCAAGGTTCCATCTCCTGAGCCTGTACAGAAAAACTGTTAGCGCCATTTCAGTACTCCAAATAGAGAACATCAAAAGACTAAGTTGAAGTTTGCGTCTCACTATGCTACATTAGATGATAGCTCAAAACCATCATGAGTTGTATTGTATTATTGTTCGTTAAAAAAAACCCACAGCAGGTGACATTAGCATAAATGCTTAACATGTGATTATTAGTGGTAGCTTTTAAACTTTGAACAACTAACATTAGTTTCAAAACTCAAATTGATGGCATTGACATTCAACCTCATATATCATATTAGTTCTCTTTGGGTAAAATGGGAATGAATATGATTTTTAATATTTTATTAGGAGAATTGAACCAAAATCAGATACCTGATACCACATATTGGCCATCTGGGGTAAAAGTAGCCTCTATAGTTGTACTGGGAGATGGTTCCAAACTGAAGCCACATCGCTGCAAGAGGAAAAGTTTAGATTGATCACTTAACCCATACATTATACATAAACAGAACAATGTACAAGCTTCTTTAGAATCAAATCAACAGGACATTGAGCCGGCTTTAAAGAGATAACGAATCAGGTACTTTAAAAGACCCTAAACAGAAGTATTCATCCCAGGAAGCTAACCTTATCTCCACCATATGCATCAAGAACATAGATGTTGTTAGTTGTGGTAGTCAATAGCATTGATTTACCATCATTGCTGAATTTAATATCACAAACCTCAGCTGTATCTCCACCAACTAAAAAGGTGTCAAAGGGACCCTACAATTAGAGATACAGGTCAAACTCAGCAGAATAATAAAGCAAAGTCAAGTCGTTGCTTTGTAGATACAAACCTTGTCATAGGATCGTGAATCAAACAGTTTAATAGCACCCCCTTCCATTGCCACAGCAAAGACAAGACCTTGCTGGTCGTATGCAACTGTGGGTCTACCGCGTAAATGCAAAATTCCCTGAAAACTATAAAAGTGAGCATAAATCACAAACATGTAGGATAAATACAAGCTGTTCGGAATAAGATAGTAGATTGGTCATCACAACTGCCTCACATCAAAAGCTAATGCTAAACTAGAAGCAAACCTGGCAGGCATTTACGCGAAGATCCCATATTCTAATGCTGTGGTCAAGAGAGCTGGACATGAAGCTATCATTAATTGGAGACATGCAGAGCGAAACAACCCTACAACATGATATATATATATATATATATATATATATATATATATTGAAAATTTTCATGTTAGCTTTATGAGATGGAAGACACATTTGAGATTGGGAAAAATAAAAGTGACATGAATCTAAACTACCCTAAATAAGCCACAGCAATGTGTGAATGTGATACAATGAGATGTAAACAGATGAGAGAAGCACCCATTTTCTGTTTTTACAACATATACATGTTACCATCACGTGGAATGGTAAAAGCAAAGCACTTCTGCCATCAAGGATTCGGCTCATGGTAAACGACTAGAATCTGAGAAGTAATGCCCATATTCGAATACCCCAACCGCAACCACCGAAAAAAAAATAAAAACATGAAAGCAATGTTGCCAAAAGATACATGATACTGACTTTGACTGCAATAAAACAAAACAAAATACAAAGTAATTTTTGCAAGAAACCACAATCTGTGCTGATTACTAAAGAAGCTATACTTGTCTTTATGGCCTTTGAAGTAGCGAAGACATCGATTATCATACAATGATAGATAACGTAATGATTCTGCAAAATAAATAAATAAATAAATAAATATCCTAACACCCACTCAATCATCACAACATATATATATATATATATATGCAAAACAAGAAAAGAAAATGTAGACCAGAGCAGACCTCCGGTAGAATCTAAATGGTATACTGAGGAACAAATAACGGAGCTAGGGTGGTGCGTGAAACATATTCGATCTGTACCGTGTTTCTTGTGATATGTAGTCTTCAGCAATCTGAAATATTCAATTAAAAAAAAACTTACAATAATAATATCCCATACTAAAATTAAATTTATTATTTATTTATTTTTAAAAAGAAAACTGACTTACTTGGCACTTGCAATGTCGTAAAGACGAACCGAATCATCCTCGCTAGCTGTAACTAACAGATCGTCTTTTCGATGAAAATCAACTGAATTAATCTTCCCTCCCTATATAAATTACAAAATTAATTATTAATTGCTTCTGTTTGAAAATTAAAACTCTATCTGGTGGAATGTGATTCTTTTGAGTTGAAATAAGGAAATGGAGGAAGGAGGAATATTGTGAAGCTTACAAAGTCGGAGAACACAGCTCCGATAGACATACTGCGCACCGTATCGTCATCGAGCTCTGTAAGCGATATCATAGCCACTGATACTGATGGAGTCTGTCTATCTGGTTTCGATAGAGTTTGGACAAGGAAGAACGATTGATATTTTCTACGAAAAAATTAAAAAACAATATACCGCTGCTGCTCCTCATCCTCCAATCATAGCAGTGAAACCGGCCCGTACCGCGACTTGTAGCCTTCATCGGCTTTTTGGGGATATGATGTAAATTATTTTAAAAAAAAATTATATTTTCAAATATTTTAATGGGTTAATGTGAGAAATAATTTTAAAAAATATAAAAAAATTATTTTAATATATTTCTAAGTAAAAAACACTTTAAATCATTATTATTATTACAATTCCAAACCAATAATAAACAAAACTTGTATTTATAATTAGTTTAGTTAAATCTAAATAATTTTTCGAGTTAATTCAAAATCTGGTAACATCTATTCTTATTTTTTACATTTTCTTTTAATAAATTAAAAATATATAAATTTAATTTATAAATACTCATTTTATATTTATATAAGATGTTTAGTAAATTTTTAATAAGTGATAGCTATATATATTTTATTGCAACCTAAAAAGTAACTTTTCTTTATAGAATATTTATATATATAGTCTATTTTCATACATAATGTTTTTAAAATTTTTATATAAAATATTAAAATTTTAAATTTTTTTAAAGGTAATCTCGGTGAACTCATATAATTTGCAACCCAATCCTTTAGTTATTCAATTTTTTTTTTGTCTTAGGTTAACTTTTTTCTTTATTTTTTTTATTTAACACTTGTTTTCTTTTCTTCTCATCCCCATTTATTATTCAACTATTTTTCTATATTTCTTAATATTTATCACATAATTTATTTATAATTTATAATAAATATTTTTACTTTGATTTTTCTAACTGCATTGAAATAAGAATTAAATTATCTTTTATTACATTTTATAATTAACAATTAATGTGTGTATTGTGTAGCATAAGAACTCTTAAAAACAATTACAACAAGATTCAAACGAATTTTCTTATAAATATAAATATAAATTAAAATAACATTTTTTTCATTAACAAAATCTAAAAAAAAGTGTTTCAGTGTATTTTTTTGTATTTTGGTTATCAATTTTTTTTTTAATTTCATCATTTTATATTGCACTGATTAATTATTGGACTTGATAATTTATTTGGTGTAATTTTATTTGGGGTTTTGTTGTAAAAAAAAAAACGTTTTGGCATTGATTTGGTTTTAGATTTTGCAAGGCAAAATTTGACTTAGTTGTCCATAAAGCATTAAAAATGAGAGGACTGAAATTGAAAATAAAAAGGCTGAAAGTGAAAGAGAGGTGAAATGAAAACCTTTTATTTAAGAAGAAATATTTTCATTCTTTTTGGTCCGTTATCTCTATTTTTTTCATTTGCCCATTGAGTTTTTTTTTCTTAAATTTTATTCTTTAACATTGCGTTGATTTGTGATTTGATTTGTATTTCTTACTTTCGAGGAATCTCAACGTAAAACACTATCCTGATATTGGGCTGGTTTTGGATTTAGCAAAAAAATAATTTGGTTTTGTTGTTTGTGAACAATTAAAAATAAAAATGATCAAAATTAAACTCTTAGTGAAATGGCATACCTTTTAAAAAAAGAACAATTGGTTTCAAGGCCTTTAAGGTTTAAAATCTTTTCCAGGTTCATTTTTTTTTATCTTCTTACTTTAAGAAATTATATGTTTTAATTTAAGACTTTATTTTATTCATGTTTCGATTCCAAGGTTTGAGACATGAGAGAAAGAGTCACTCGATTATAGCGAAGGAGAGACAAAGTTATTGCTTAGCCACATTCCAAAAACAAAAGTCGATGTTGCTGTCAATGAGTTTCATTCAATAAAGAGTCTCGTTGAGGACTTTTTAAACCTTTGTATTGTTTTTTAAAAAAAAATCGAGCTTGAGAGAAAAAAAGTTCATAGTTTGATTTCGTGTTTTTGAATTGAGTTTTTTTTAGGTTATTAGGTAACTTGATTTACTTGATTTATTTTGAAAGGTTATAGGGGGTATTTTTAGGTGAAAATGATTTGAAAATAGATTTTTGGATAAAATTAACACCCACTAATTTTCTAGCCACCTCTATGGTGGTTGGATTTAAGGAGATAGTTAAAAAACAAAGTACTTGAACCAAGTCAAGTCCATAACTTGAACGCAAACATTAGGTTTCAAGTTAGATATAGATATTGTTTAACCCTACCCGAAACCCTATCAAACCCGACTTGAAAATCAAGAATGCCCTTAAAGCATGACAAAATTACATGATGTAAACCCTATGGACATAAAGATCTAGAAACTCACAGCCAAGTAAGACATTTCCTAAGAAAGCTAAGATCAAGTTTGAAATTAAATTGGACACAATAATAACCTATACTAAGGAACCAAAACTATAAGTAATTGAACCCTCTCTCAATGCCTATAAAGAGACGTGAATGAGAAGTATAGAGGATGGCATGGAGCATGGTCAATATTTTGATAAGCCAGAGTAATTTAATGAAGAATAAAAAAGCACGAGCAAAACCTCACATACAATAATAATTGCTTAAATCAAAGTCTATTAAAAAAAAATTTTAATACAATTTAAATAACCATATTTATAGATAAAAAGTCCTGAACAATTCTGGAAAAAAAAAACAATAAAAGAGTTCTTAATAAAATTTTTTAAAAAAATCTAAATCAATTAGAAAACCAATGTAGTTCTAGTACAACAACTTCTGGACCTTATTATATGGCTTTTCTGGTGTTCAATTTCCCTAAAATTCTAACTGATATATAAAAAGACCTTTAAAAATATCTGGTAAAATTGCAGCTCAATCCAACGGTCTGATCAAATAGTATGCTTGTTTGAGTAAAATTGTACATTAAAAAATAAACTCAAAATTACCTCTAATACTAAAACTAGTTAACCCACCATTGCAAAATAATTTGACCCCAATGTTGTAGATGAATTTGACCCCTCTGACACATAGATTAGATTGACCTGTATTGAAAATTGATCAAGCCCCTCTTACACATAGATTAAATTGACTAACATCTGACCATCACTTATTGAAGTTATAGCTTTCTTGAAACTCATATTGGCCTGAATAAGTCTACTAAATACATTTTTGAGCTTTTTTACCCTTTATCTTATAAACGGCCAAACTAGAACTTCTAATCGATTATGTGGTGTAATTTGGATAATATCATCTCATCTCATCTCTCCTCAAAAGAATTTAACTTCAAATCATCACTTACATCAAACAAACAAAAAAACATTAAAAGTAGCAGTAACACCATTCTCACCTAGTAAATCTACTTTATAGGCATTATCATTGATTGTTTCAAGGATTTTAAATGGTCTTCATCTCCTCTTGGTATCAACTTAAATCTTTTTTATTCAAGAAATCTCTCTTTTTACTTATGCACTCAAACTCAATCACTTGGTTCGAAAATAACCATATTTCACCCTTTATTAGCTTTGAATATATATTGCTCAATCTTTTTTTGTATTTTCCACCTCACATTCTATTGGAAAGCCTTTACTACCTGAGTTTTTTTATTGACATCAAGATTAACCCTTTCATTAATAGATAAAGGAAACAAATCCAAAGAAGTCAAAGGATTAAGTCATAAACAATTTCAAAAGATGAATAAATAATAATCGAATGCACCTTCCTAGTATGTGTAAATTCAATAAATAGCAAGCAATCCTCTCAATTCTTCAAATTATTTTGAATGATAGTTCTTAATAATATAATTAAAAGTGGACTAGAGTGCTGAAATCTTTAATAAAGCTACTAGCCAAACCATGAAAACTTCTCACCTTTAAGATTGACTTAGATGTAGGTCATTCTTGGATAGCCCTAACCTTTTCTCCATCCATCTCAATAACTTTTGCACTAACAACATATCCAATAAATACAATATTTTCCATGCAAAGTCACACTTTTTCAAATTAGCATAAAAACATTCTTTTCGTAAAACAATCAATGTATTCTATAAATATTCAACATGCTCCTCTAAATTCTTACTATAAATCACAACAAACTTGCCTATAAAGTTTTGCAAAACATGGTTCATTAATCTCATGAAGTACTAGTTGTATTAGTAACTCTAAAAGGAATAACTAACCATGTATACAAACCATATTTAGTTTTATTCATTTTTCTCTTTCATTCTTATTTGATGATATTCACTTCTCAAATCAATCTTAGAAAACATTTAAGACTTATGCAATTCATCTAACATCTCATCAAGTCTAGGAATTGGGTGTCTATATTTTACCATAATATTATTGATAGCCCGATAATCACACATTCTCCAAGTCCTATCCTTTTTCGGTACCAATAATATTAGAATTGCACATGGACTCATGATTGCTCTTATATACCCTTTTGTCATCAATTCTTTCGCATGCCTTTAAAGTTCATTTATCTCATCGAGATTACTTCTATAGGTTAACCGATTAGGTAGAGATGTTTCAAGTACAATATCAATTTGATGCTCAATTCCCTGAATAGGTGACAACCCACTAGGAATCTCATCAGGAAAGATGTCCTTAAAATCTTGTAATAAAAAAAACATGAACATTAAAAAGACAATGATCAAGGTCATTAGTATTAAAACATGCCTCCAAATACACAAGTAAAATCGTAGGCATGTTAGAAAAATAAGCATTCTTAATCTCACTTCTCTTTGCATAAAAATTAACATGTTTCTTTATTTTTTCTACACTCTCTTCTTTTCTCACCCTTTATTTCTTCTTTATTTTCTCAGCTGAATCTTGCTAATTCTTATTTTGGCCAAATCTCTAGCTCCTTAATTGTGATTGGCTGAAAAGTGACCAACACTTTCCTTAATTCCTTCCAAAGTCCATACCTAAACCTCTAAATTTGATGTTGCTTGGTAGGAACAAGAGTAGAGAGATCTTAAAATCATCTCTTTTACTCCAACATTATTATATTACCTTACTTAAAGGCTAGAAACTCTTGTTCCTTACTCCTTCTATGCTATATGGAGTAATATCAAATGTCAAACTCTATATGGAAATCCATCCATGACAACACTTCCCCTGATTTTCTTGCCCTCACAGTTTCCCACCATGTACGAGTGCTATCAAAAAGTAACTAGGTGACATAATTCACCCGTACATCCTTTGGCATTGGAATCTAGGTAAGCGCTTCCTCCACTTTTCTAAAAATACCTAACCACTTTTGCATCATCCTCCCTCAATATTGGGACATACCTTATCTCCCTCATATTCTTTAGCCAATATACTAGGGTAAAGGAGCTAACTTCACCTGTCACTTTTATTGCTCCTGTCAACCCTAACACACAACAACTCTCACAATCTGCTCCAAGCAAAAAACATCCTAGTGGAATATAGGTGCTCTTGGTAGCACCATCGATAAGGGTATACTAAACTACCCCATCCAATCAAATGCCTTAGACTGTTATATCCCTAAGGCTAATGGTGGAGAGACATCTCTAGGCATAGTGACTCTCTTTGTACTGACTGCACTGGTACATCTGGTGAGTGAGTAAATATCTCTTAGATGATCTACCATTTGATCCCCTCCACTAACACTAGATCGTACCATCTTGAAACAAGCATTGATTCCTCATCAACTCAAACAATTAGATCGTACCATCCTGAAAATTTTTAATTGGTTGTCATGATATCCGGGTGTGACATCTGCCATGTTAAATCATGTTTGTTCTCTTTATAATATCCATTGATCATTTGAATAAGATTTGAAACTCTTTTCAAATCTCATTCCACCTTCACCAAGGATTTCTCGGCAATACTATTTGAGAACAAATGAAATATTTTTTTCTAATTCACCTAGGGTGATGAATCCTCTCTTAATCACTCAAGTACATTCATATAGTTTTGTTATACTCAATGTCTGTCATTTTGTTGCCTCGATTAAGATAACATGTAACATGATCAAAATATAGCATTCTCTGTAGAAGATAACTTAATGATCTCAAGTTTAAGGATCACTTACACAACTGTCATGTGAACCTTTCCATAGACATAGGTGATCTCTCCATATAGAATTCTCATGTGAGTCAGTTCAATGTACATATCTTATGACAAACACGTACATATTAGTTTTAGGTATCCCTTATACCTCAGTTTATGAGAATTTTCTTTCATAAAAGAAATAACATAATATGTACTGGTATTTACAGCTTTAATGAATGTCTAGTATTTAATAGAGCATCGACTAGGAATGAATATTTTAAGAACAATGGTTTGATGCAATAGAAATCTCATAATTATAACAACTTTATAATTTCTTTTATGAAACATTCTTTTTCCATGGACTTTATCTTTACTCTAGATTCATTAATCTAATATTATATGAATATTAAAGATAAATTAAGCCTTTATTAATAATAAATGTGTATTTACATGAATATAATAATACTACGTGTAACCAACCGATTGACTATATGACATATTAAACTAACAATCTCTCACTTGTATTAAAGTCAATCGCTCATATATCTAATACCATATTGCTTCATGTAGCAATAATGTTTCTGCATGGATATTGGCTTAGTAAGATGATCGTTTAGATTCTCTTCGGTGGGTACTCATTTTACCTTTACATCTTTCATTTAATTGATTTAACAAATCAAATGGAATTTTTTTAGTACTTATTTGGATTATTGATGAGACCTTGATTTTTTTGCTTATGCAATGGCTCCATTGTTATCACAATATTGGATAACTAGATCAACAATGCTAGGAACCAACCTTGTTCATTAATGAACTTCTTGATCCAAACAACCTCTTTATTTCCTCAAATATGGAGGTATACTTTTATTCAATTGTAGAATCAGTTGTACTTTTTTATTTGGAACTCTTCCAACTCATAGCATTACCATTTAAATTTAAACATTTATTGAATGGTATTCACTATTTTCCCAACATTTCATTGAAAAAATATTAATTCAAATAATTTTAAACTTTTAGTTTATATTTTCCATTGATGGGTCCTATAGCCAAGTATAGGATACTATTTTCATCATATCTATCTCAATTTATGTCTTAAAACACATGTCTTTGAAGGGCGCGTTCCGTGCAAAATAGATAAGAATCCAACCTTAAATTCCTTCACGCTAAGCTATTTTAGCATCTAATCTATATGCATGGATTGAGACAATCTAAGCAACCTTCTAGATCTATGTCATTTCTTAAAAATAAAATGCCATCTACATGTAATATTAGAAAAACGACACCACTCTCACTAACATTTTGTAAACACAAGGTTTATCCATATTTTTATGAATGATTAAATCAAATCTGTTGATTATACTATCAAAATTAGATATTCATACTCCTTAAAACTTGCATTGTAAATTTATACATTACCTTTCATGTTAGTCTTTCTTTTAAAGACTCGCTCAGATCCGTTGGGTTTTATCCCTTCAGGTGGATCAACCAAGTCCCAAACTTTGTTAATATATGAAGTCCATAACTTCAAGTCATTTCTTGGAATAAATATAATATACTACTTCCAAATAATTGTAGGCTCATCAATTATAAGCAACATATCATTCACAACTTTTATAAGAGGTCCTTATCTCATTAATGCATGATATGTCCTACTAAATTTATAGAGATTTTATGTTTCTTAAGGTTCAGGCTAAACATCCATTGTTTTAGTCTTGAGAATATATTTCATATGGATGTAGTGTTCTACGAGGTGTAAAGAATCTTTTTTTTTTTTAGATAATCCTTGAAATATTTGGTCAAATATTAACCACCTCGATCCAATCGAAGTTTCTTAATATTTATTCCAATCTATATTTCAATTTTATTGCAGTTTATATTGAACCTCGACATATTAAATTCAGGTATATACAAACCATTCATATAATTATCGGATCCATAAAAACATCATTATTATAAAAGAATAACATTTATCCTCATTAATAAATTTAAATCCATATAATACTAAATAAAATGGAAATAATGTCTTAAATATTGAAACAAAATAACAATTATAAAGTTCAAGTATCAGTTCATTAGACAAAACAAAATAACTAGTTCCTACAGCTAATGCAGCAACCCTTGCTTCATTACTGAGTTGTAGGTCCACTTTGCTTTCAACTAATCTTCTACTTATTTTTAGTTCCTACAGGCAATTGCAAACTACATTCAATATCCAATACCCAAGAACTACAATGAAAATTAGTAAGATAGTTTTCAATTATAAACATACCTGAAGTATAAGCTTCATTAAGCTTTTCTGCCTTCACGGTTGCAAGGTATTCCTTGTAATTCCTCCTCCAATGTCCTTCCTTACCATAATGATGACAAATGCCCTTGTCTTTCTTGATGCCTCCAGTAGGTTTATTTGCTTTAAAGACAACACATTTATTCTTCTTATCCTTCTTCTTCGACATTCTAGAAGACTGAACTAGAAGGACTGGGCCTTTTTTCCTTCTTAAGGGCCCTGTGTTAAGATGAGCACACACGGTAGGAGCACAAGGTATGTGTTCTTTTTGTTACCTTTTTTTTTATCTAAAAGGAGATTTACGTAAATAAATGGTATATAAATAAGGTAAATATGCAAATATATATGTTCAAAATTGAAAATAAGTTGGTTGTGTTGACAAGGACTATTAAATGTAAATTAGTCATTGGCAGGGACTATTTTATAAGAATAAGTTGGCAACCACAGCGAGGGCTATTATATGAAAATAAGTTGGTCACAATGACGGGAGCTATTACATGAAAATAAAGCGGTCGCAATGGTGAAGACGAAGGAAATCGAAAGCTAGGGTTTAGAAAGAAAAAGGAAGGAAACTTGAATTTTTTTTTCACCCATTTCTTGAATTTTTATCCAAGTAAGTTGAAGAACATGTTTAAAATGATTAATTATTATAATTTTGTGTTTTGATGAAAAAATTAAATTGCTATGATTATGTGAATTTGGGGATTCATGGTGTTAATTATTGAAATGATGCAATTTATGATTGAACTATATTAGAAAGCATGAATTATTAATGGGTAAGTGTTGAATTTAGAAATGGAAGAAACAAACTCTTCCCCCCCCCCCTCTTTTGTTATTGGTCTCGGCAAAAGAAGAAGATTTGGGAGATTGAAGAATTTAATACAATTGTTTAGGAATTATGGGACTTAATGTGCTTATAAATGTTAATAAATGAAATTGTAAAGGATTTTACAAAAAATGAAAAAGAGAAAAAATTTCACCCTTTTCACTTTAAGGGATTTTGGCCATGACATGTAAAAAGAAGAAGAAAAAAGAATTTCAACTTGGATTTTGTTAATATAAGAGAGTGATTTTAGACAAATCAGATGGATTGTTGGAGAATTAGAAATTTAATTTTGAGGAAGGGTTAAAAAGAAGAATTTACTCTTCTTAATTTAAAATGAAATGAGATTTTTGTCATTTGGTTATGAATAATAAATGACATGTTGATTTTTGTGTTAGTGCAGAAGAAGTCGCAGGACCTAACCAACAACAAAGGACCATTTCACGGCCACAAACTCCAAGTAGGTGTTAAACACCTATAATAAATTAATCGTTTAATTTAGTATTTTATAAGAACTTTCCTTTGATTGTAATTTTAGTTTAGAAATTGCAAAATAAAAAGAATGGAAAATAATGCTCTGTTAAATGGAAATAATGTCATGTTAAATAAATGAGCGTGTTGAAAGATTATTTCCTCGTTAATGGAAATAATACCCTGTTAAATGGACGCGTTGAAAGATTAGTTCCTGGTTAATGGAAATAATTCCTTATTAAATAAATAAGCGTGCCGAAAGATTATTTCCTGGCTAATAGAAATAATATCTTATTAAATAAATGAACGTTCCGAAAGATTATTTCCTGGTTAATGGAAATAGTGTCCTGTTGAAATGGACACATTGGTTGAACTATTTTCTTTCTTTTCTTACATGAAATTCAGAAATAATGTATTAATAATTGGACGACTTGAGAAAGTTATGTCCTTGTTAATGAAGAAGATATCTAGTTAAAGATTGACAAAAATGAAATTTAATTTAAATTAATGTATTGACGATAAGTGTTTCGTTTAATAAGCTAGTGCGTATATTATCATGTATGCTTCAAATAGTCCTTATTTTAATTGTATATTATTAATAAGTGTAAATTTTCTCATGTTATATAAATATATTGTTTGGTACCTCGCACCCTTTTGTCGAGTATGTAATTAAGGACAGCACCCTTACTTTAACAAGTAATATAGTTTTGTTGTATTTATATTTGAATGTGTTTGTGTCCTAAGAAATTAATGTTTATTGTGAATGAATTAATTTTAAATTTGGTATATGAAATCATACAATGTTAATTATTAAAAAAAAAAAAACCCTACAGGGGGCATGGAAATTGATGTTTTTAGTAGAGGTGTGATGCTTAATTATATTAGGATGAGTTTGTACTTATTACTTACAAGTTTTGACTTTTTAATCGATAACTTAATATTGAAAATACAAAGGAGACTGCTGAAATTTTTAATAAATATTTACTTGAAGAAAGACCAATCAACTCTTTTAAATAACTATTTATTTGGGATGTTTTACCTCAATATATTTAGTCCAAGAGTGATGAACAGGATTTTTTTGAAATGTTAATGGCACTAGTATTATCACATTTAATTGGAATGTTGCTTACCTTTATTCCGAAGTCTAGTAGATGTTGTGTAATCTAAAGAACTTGTGCACAACAATTTGCAGTAGCCACATATTCTACTTCTATCATTGATAGGGCTATTGAGTGTTGTTTTTTTTTTTTTACTCCAAGAAACTAGTGATTGTCCTAGAAATTTACATGCTCCAGATGTGCTTTTCCTGCTTATTGAACTTCTAGGAAAGTCTGAGCCTATATATCCTATCGATTCAAAACTAGCAGATTATGGATACCACAGACAAAGTTTAGTAGTACCATTTAAGTATTTGAAAATCCTTTGAACAACAACCATATGACTGTCCTTAGGATTAGATTGAAAACACGCACGCACGCACTGTACATTACATTAGGCTTGCTTATTGTTAAATACAACAAACACCTAATCATACCTTTATATAATTTTATATCAACAACCTTACCTTTTTCATCTTGATTTGGCTTTATGAAACTTGACATAAGTGTGTGTTGGCATCTTAAGTTCTCAAAGCCATATCATTTCAATAGATTCAGAGTATACTTTGTTTGATGAATAAATATGCCATCTTTAGTTTGTTTTATGGTCAGACCAAGAAAATAGTTTAGTTCTCCTACAAAGCTCATTCCAAACTCCTTTGACATGCTGATAGCAAAGTTTCTACACAAAATTTCATTTGAGGCACCAAAAATTATGTCATCAACATAGATTTGTACGAGTATGAAATCTTGATCATACCAGGCTTTAGAAATTATGAAAAGAGTAGTGTAAGTTCTTCTTTTGGATCAAATTCAACATCGTTAAATCAAAAAATAAGAGCACCAGAAAGCAACCACGAAGGGGGGTGAATTGATTGACAGTAAAAATTATCTCAAATTCTCGATTCACAATAATCCTAATTTAACAGATTTACTTCAATGTGATATTGGAAGAATTAATTTCTTACCTTCAGAAATCAATAACAAGAGCAATATATGCATCAATTAATAAAAAAAGCAAGAGTAGAAAATGCACACATGAATTTTATACTAGTTCCCCACAAAACCGCAGGTAGTCCAGTCCTTAGGGATGGCCCTAAGATTTTTATTGCTTGCTTGATTTCTATTTGTAATCTTAAAAAAAATTTTCCTTGTAATCATGTAAGATCAACTTCTTTTATGCCCAATTCTTTTTAAAAACAACTATTCAACAGCCCTCTTTCTATGTCTCGATTTTTTTTTTCTTGTTCGTTGCATTTTACAAGCACCCGGTGTGCATTATATACACACTAGTTTCTAGTTGTTTCTTATCCTCCATGATTCTTGCCTCGATGACCTCAAGTCCTTCAATTTAGCTAGCAAATCAAACCTTCACAATTTCTGTATAGGCTACTGGTTTTTCTCATCACTAGTGTTAACCCGAGACCTTCATTTTAAGTTGGTTTTGATTTATATACGTCAACATGTATAATCTTTTTCTTCGTGCAATATTTCCTTTCTATATATGAAAATGATCATATCCTCTTCTTTCCTTTTTCTCCTTATTATGTTATTATGTTCTTTGCTCTAGTTTTCAAACCTGTATCTGTCTAGTTTTGTAGTATGCCTTCATTGGCTTGGGTTGATTTTCTTTGACTGGGCTTATACTGTAAGGGTTCTACTTTTGGACTCGAGTTGAGAATGAGCCTTTCTTGGGCTTTGCAGGAGTTTTTCACTGAAGGCCCAATTGTTCTTCATTAGATAATTCCACTAGCACATCATATAGATTTATTGGCAAAACTCTTATGGTTTCTGATCATTAAAATCACTGAAACCACACTCCATCCCTAGACGACGAGTATAGTTTAATTCCTTTTGATTTAATGCTTGTTGGCTTTTCTTTTTTTTTTCTTTTCTTTTCTCCATCCTCCTCAATTTTCACGCCTTATCTTTAAATTTTTCACAACAACCCTTCAATTTGTTTTTCTTCAAATTTGATCCGTGTTCTTTTAATTGTGATCCTTTATTTTAATTAATTTACATGACTGATTTTTTTTTCAATTTCATCCTCCTTTGATTTTTCTTATTTGTCTAATCTGATTTGGTCTCCATTTTTTTATTAGAATTTATTTTTTTAGATGATTTTTAAAATTTATTTTATTTACAATTTCATCCTCCATTTTTTTATATGAGATTTTATCTTTATTCTTTTTATTGTTATTTTTTAATTTGATAATTGTTTTTCAATTTCATCTTCCAAAATTAAATTAGTTAGATAATGAGCTTCTTGATTGAGTCTAGGTATAGAATTTCACAGGTTGTAAATTTTAAAAACTAATCTAGGTTTAGAAGATTCGCTCGGATTTAACTTGTTTTTTTCTTCTTATTTTTAAGTTCATGTCTTTTCATTTTCATCCTTTAGCATTTAATTTAATTGGAGATTTGACTTCATTAATTGAATGTTGTTAGCTAATTTTTTTAGTTAATTATTGATAATTTTTATTATTATTATTCGTTTATTGTCATTACCTCTTTTATATCATATTATGAAATTAACTTGTAACAAAAAAAAATATCATGAAATTAACCAAGCTTATTGGATTCAATCAAGTCAATGACTCGAATCTCATATTTTTCTTTCTTATGTAAAAACACTACCATCACTTAGAGCATTTATTTTTTATGTTAGAATTTTTTTGTCTAACTCGCACGTAGCACAAACCACCAATCTAGATTTACTCGAGTCACTTCTTTTAGTCCTGAATCACGGGTTTCATAAATTAACCATGGTTAATTCATATCAATTCAATACATCATCGTTTTAATTTTTAGTTTAAAAAATTTCATTCATGTCATTGTCTCAATATTCCTAAAATATTTCGATCAATACGCAACAGATTTTTGACTTCCTGATGTGTTTATATTTTTTTTAAGATTAAAAAAAATAACTCACGGCATAACACTGGTCAAGAATCAAGTAATTATCTAAATAGAATCCAATCCATCCTGAATTACAGAAACAATCATATAAAATTCCCTAGATCAACAGATACCGTAATTCCAATTGAATGGTCATGTGATTAACCATTTAATTAATTCCAACATAATTTTTAATTTTAATCCCTTAGCCCCTAAACAATCTAAGCCTAAAGACATCCTAATTTTCCAGTTGACCATTAGTCAACCACTATCCAAAGAGGCATAAAAAATCACAAAATTCCTTCTTTCTTAATTCTTTTTTTTTTTTTTACACACACCATGCATGTAATAACATTATTGAAAAATCGAATGTCGGACATAACTAATGAGGGACTACTGAAAATTAGGATTCAAAAGGTTTAACATTTTACCTCACTGTACAAGTCTGTCAATCAACCCATCACCAGACAATGCCTTCGGGGGTCTCTTTCTCTGACATTGCAGTTTGACTAGGGTCCTTTTTTGTCGACTCTTTCTCATGAGATATTGATGTTGGACTAGGCTCACATTTCGGTGACTCTGCCTCACCTAATATTGAGGCTGCATGGCACTGGAGAACTTCATGCAACTCTATGGGGCCAGTACCATTATTTATCTCTGAATTTTCTGGTCCTCCATTTCCTGATGCAGAAGCTTCCTGGGAATCCGAACAAGCTAGTTTTTCAACAGACTGATCAGTATCTACAAGACAATTGGGAGCAGATGAATTTTGTCCACTTCCCGGCTCATTGCTAGAAGTGCTAGATGTCAGCCACACAAACTTCAAATTCTTGCCTTGCCAACATTTACCATTTAGGAAAGCCCTCTCAGCTGATCGGCGAGTTGTGAAAGTTACACAAGCTGAACAATTTTTCAGTGTCTCAGATCCAACACCATCATAATCACTAGGCTCATCTTCTAGTTCCACAGCAGAAAGATCGCCATATGATGAGAAGTATTCCTTTAAAGTAGCAACCTGCAAGAAAAAAAGAAATCAGTTTGCCTGTTATCACTCAGAATAGCAGGGTAAATGGAACCTTAACAATTTTATCATCACATGAATGAGATAACAAACACAGGGGGGGGATTTACATTTGCCAAACCAGCTGGTAAAGGTGAAATAATTTTGAATGCTGTAGGTCGGTTGTCCAACTTGTATTTATTCATCAGAAAAGGAGGCCCAACAGGTGCTAAAGGATGAATTGATTGCTTTGAGCCTGCAGAATCCTGCAGAGCCATCATTACACATGTTTTGCTACTAGATGACACAACATTCTCCACTGTTTGGTTCTTATCCACCATTTCAGCATGTGGGGACGCAGAACCTGGATCAGCAGACCTCGGAGTAGCAGCTTTGACAATATCAGATGCTGTTATTCCGGTTTTGTGTCTCTTCGAAGCAGGCTCTGCTGTTACCTCACCCTTGACTCCTGTAGCCTGCAGAGACCAAAATTTGAGAACAAGAGACAGAAGCATGCTGGCAATTTGATATGTTATATTGTTTTGTGTGCGTGCGTGAACCGAAAAGAAATCTACATTATCATGTTTCTGCCTAGTTGTGAAGAAGGCATGCCTTTTCTACATCATTCTTTCTCTTCCATTCCACCTGCTATTGTTCCATAAATAATAACTGACACAAAACAAGGACAGGCTCAAGATTAATATCCAGGTATATGATCTAAGATTAATATCCAGATTAATAAGTGAGATTTGGAACCATTATACAATTTTGGCTCCAAAAGTAATAGCCTGATTATTATGCATCTCACATCAAAATAACAGACCTAAACTCGTATATACTTGGTAAATAATATTCAGAAGTAAAGACACTAGGCATTACTTGTTTCTCAAGCTTGTCCAACTGACGCCGAAAGTCATTCCGCTTCTGATCCAGCAGTTCCTGCTTCTTGCGCAGCTCCTCCTTCAATTGTTCTAAACTCTCTAGCTTCTGCATAGGAGGTGGAACCTTTGGAACATTTGTCGTGATGACCTTAGAGTGATCGATGGCAGGGACAGAAGCAACAGAGGGAGGAACAGCAGTAGCCTTTGAAACAGACAACTGAAGATTATCTTTTCCACTGTTACCAATAGGCAGATGGGGTGGAAATGAAGTAGAAGTCACACCCCGGGGTGTGACAGATACACTATTGCTACTGCCAGCACCACCATCAGGAATGCTATCACGATTAGCCCACCACAGCCTGATAAAACGGTTGCCCATTACAGCATCAGGTGCCCTTAGAGCAGCTTCTGCCTCTTCCCTTTTTGAGAATTGAACAAATGCTCGCTCAGTGTTCAATGGAATATAAATGTCAACAACCTCTCCAAATTTTTGAAAATGAGAAAGTAGAGCCTCTCTTTTGTTGCTTTTCTGTGGAATGCCATTGACAAATAGTGTACGCAGTGCCTTTTGAGATGGTTTTGGTGTGTGGCGCATGGTGTTGCTTTGTGTCTTGGCAGGTGAATCTATGGTTTTTGCGCTAGAATCCTCAAAATTAATTTGTTTTCCTTGACGGGAAGTACCACGAACATTGGCTAATGCACCCTGATTTTCCTTGGACTCACTCTCCATATTATTTAACATACTTACAGTCAAATCGGTTCTCTCTTTCACATGTAATCTATTGTTCGAAGCCCTGGCTTTACCCCAAACAGAAGAATTCAAACTCTGTGAATGCACAGCAATCCCAGTGCTTCTAATTGGGCATTCATTATCAGCACCACCACGTAAACTGACATGATTGTGATCAAAAGAATCATTACTTATCATGGATTCAATTTCATCAATTTTAGGTGAATGTGGTGCTATGAGTGCACTTGAAGTTTCAGGAACACTGTCATTCCACAGGGGTTGATCTGGATCATACAAGTCTCCTCCACTCACACTAGCAGAACCAGCATGTGCACCATTGAAGCCCAATCCAGCATTAACTATTCCAGGCTTGTTACATTTGCTATGCATTCCTTTGCTATTTATCAATGTGGCTGAAGGGGCACCAACAGTTGGTAGAGCCCCCGGTCTAGCAGTTGTTCCAACTAGTTGGGCACGTGGAAGTGAAACAGGGAGATTAAACTGTGAAAGGCTCTGCAAGAGGCGAAAATAAATTACTTGTGGTAAATTAAAGATATTCCCAATAATCATGACAGTAAAAACAAGGTTGCATCAAATAGCAGCAGTAATGCAATATCAAGTCCCATAAGGAATCCCAGCATGCAATTCTACCAGGATAAGGTAAGCTTTTTTTCCCCAATATGTACTTGTGTAAACCATCTTTAACCATCTTTAATCAGAATAGTTCGGTAATTTAAAAAAAAAAGGAACACTGAAATATGAATCCTCCCCAGAGTTCACTGAAGACTTTGATCATCTAGCGAAGGTAATACAATTACTGGCTGGCCATGACATACATACAAATTAATGCCAACTCTATTGTTTCAGCTCATTTGAAGGCTACAACAAAATTGATTCATGTGCGCACAAGGACATTGGTGGCATAAAAAAGTAGCTCTGCACTCACATCCAAAGGCTTCTCTAAGTTAGACAGCTAAAAGTAACTAGAACCAAACAAAAATAATTGGTAGGTATCATGCTCGGAAATGAAAGATAAATTTGTCACAAGACAAGGCACAAGAGTGTCTCAACATGAACTTATAATCAGTCACGGATAGGCAAAACAAATTGTAACAAAAACACAACACAACACATTAATAAAGCAATCTGGATAAGGTATCCAGCAGAAATCATACATTCAGATTTTCCCGCAACCAATCATCCAGTGCATCTTAGAAAGAAAATAGTCAAGGTAAAGAAAATAAATAGCACACAATCTACTAAATGGTTTCATATATAATAATACATGACAAGCCACATTAACCTCTGCAATCAGCATCTTGTAGATCTTGGAAATCAAGGTAAAAGATATAATTTCATTGATACTATATTTCAACAGTTGCGAACACATATGATGGTTACATAAAGAAAAAACACAAAATGATTGCAACATACAATCAGAACCTAGATGTAATGTCAGATAAGCAATGGATATCCATGATCTGTTATGTAATATGCATATTCAAAACACATACCTGAACATCTTCAACAACAATACGATTGACACCATGCTCCATTGGACACATGTCCCCTCTTAGACAAAATCCACGCTCCTCAAAGTCTCTACACCTTTGTTGAGGAATGCCCATGTTCAATGAAGAAGTTACTGCTGGTCTGAGAGTTCCTTGCAAACCAATGGGACGGAGTTTATCCAGGCCACCATTTGGTATTCCTGGAAATAAACCATATGCATTCCAGGATGCACTCTGCGCATTTGAAACATTTGCCAAACCCCTCCCAGTAAAGAGGCTCTGCCCCTGGTGAACCATTTGAGAAGCAATGTCAACTGGGCTGAACCTAGAATCATGTTGGCTCCAAGAAACAGGCTCCCTTCCTCTTCCCCTGCCAAGACCAGGATCTCCATAAAATGTTTGGTTTGACCTGATTCTTTGATTCCAATCCACAGGCATTCGAGGTAATGACACCAAGCCAGGTCGTATTCTTTCAAACTTTGTGGCAAAGCCTTTCTCAAGAGGAACAGAGTTGTAGTCATTTTCCTGGTAAAATTGCCCATTTTCAAATGGTTTGTTACGCTTCCTGTATGGCCTTGTGAAAACTGGCTCCAGAGAATCTCTCTCCAAAGATTGAGAACGTATCTCCCGTCTACGATGCTTATGGTTGCGATCATCATCATCCTCATCACTGACTTCCTTCTCCTCAGGATCGCTAATGCAATCAGCAGGAGAAAGACCACCTGTCTTTAGTGTTGAAACTTTCAGCTCCATTTACAATACTTATGGAAAATAGCTTGTGGCATCAAAATTTCCAAACCCTCGCAAGATATGGTGATCAAAACTGTTTGATTGCTTAGATTTCTTCAACAATTAAATGACAACCTGGAATCAGGATGAGGCAAGCAACAACAAGAATAAAAAAGAAACATAGATGTGAGACATTGATTACAGAAAGAAATAAAGATTAGCAGTTGTGGTGAACAAATTCACATCATCATGTTTGCGTGAGGTAAGCAGTAGCTTGTATGCATAAGGTTCCTATCCAATAAAGTGTTGGACAGAAATCAATTAGTTAACAGTAATCTGTTTCAACAAGTCATATTGTGAAAGGGGGGAAAACTATGGTTCCTATAGTATGGGTTCCATGGGTCACATTATTCTGCCAGTCCATAAGGCACCAGAAGCTGCTTCCAACACAAATTTCATAATTTCTGATTGATTTTTTCCGCTTAAGGTCGATGTAAGCTAGGGTTTCATTTTATATAGTGGTTAAGCACCTTTCAGTCATAATATGCCAAAGTCTCCTTTGTTGCAAGTCTTGAAAAATTATTGAGATCGTATCACCATGAAAAATTCCAGTGCACAGCAACATATAAGAATTTGTTATGAGTCAAACCAATTACCTTTCAATCTAATCTATCACTCCTATTCTCCTTAATTAATTTATGAATCTCAAAGCTTCTAAGAGAAGTAAAATGCACATGGAAAAAACTCATTCACGCTCAAGTTGAAGCTTAGCTTTATGAAATTAGGTGCACTGCTAAACAATTTGATTCAACAAGGAAAAGTTTGCCTTATTTTTCCTTATCCGCAATACAAGAAGTATGATCACAAATGATAAGATAGAAATAATCCCATAAAGTTTGTGATTTCCCTCAATAAAAAGATTACATATATCTCTCATCAAAAAAATCCAGAAAGAAAATAGATATAAACTTTCTATCACATGAGCAAGTTAGAATACAATGCTTCTAATTATAAAAAACAATTGTGAAAACATATCTTCACAAAACTGAAGGTGATCGCCAAAGAACTCAAATAAAAAATAAGTCTTCCTTTAGAAGTGATCATCCAACCCTAAATGTCTGCCTTCAGCTTCAAATACAAAATTGAACTTAATGGGTGTGTCACAAACAGAGGCACACAGAGATTGAATAGAGGCATCAACAATTATTTTGGAATTATGTCTCATAAAGAAGGCAACAAAAGCTCATAAGTAAAAAGTTTACAGCTTATTCAGAGTGTTAAAATTTCGATTATGCAACTCTTGATTTAATTGCATGTCTACACTAAGGTCAACAGCTAATGCAATTAAAGCCAGTAGTAGTATACGAGATTAGCTGCACATTTCCAGAATGGGCCAATTATTTTTCTCTACATGGAGCCTTTTACCACATTGTATCTAAGTCTAGTGCAAAGCAATTGGTACCTCAAGTTGCAGTAATGTGATGAAGGAAACTAAGCAAAATCAAAAGGCAGAATTAAAGCAGAAAGAAAGACATCATGGTTGGGTCCTTTGGGCCTCCTTTGATAAAAGGAAACAATAGAATAGGCATAAAGAAAAAAAGGCCAGTCTTCATAATGGATGTCTGTTCAAACATCAATATGCATGAATGATCTTTTGTCTACAACCAATATATTCCAATTCTAAACTAGTTAGGTCTTCTCTCCACCCCAAAATAAAATTAATTGTATAACACAGAAAGGCATCAATATCTTACGAATCCAAAAGGCCAAACTTGGGAAATGAAGAAGCAATGCAACTTCTGTTGCCAAAGAGCGCAGGAAATGGAGAAGTACAATTAACCAAATAACTTGGATTGGAACCATAAAAAACACAAATCTGATGTCTAACAGCAGGAGTCCTTTCCATTTGATGGACATAATATTTACAAACAGGTTGCCTTTACAAAATCATCCAATGAAAAACTATTCAACCCATTAAAGCTTTCCTAGATTCTAGCACAGAAACGACTTTGCAAAAATCTCATGTTTCCATGAAACAAGATTGAAATACAACTCAGCCTAATTTTGTCCCACACACATTAAACAAATACTCCCTTTTTGTCAAGAATCCCTCTCGTGCTCACATTTCATATGATTTGAGCTTCTATTTGAACGACTGGTGTGTGTATTCAGACGTGTGTTCATATATAGATAGATAGATAGATAAAAGGGTTTTTCTAAAAGTGTCCTTAGGTTTTCTAAAAGTTCCCTATGGGCACACACTAAAACAAACAAATAGGGAATTTTAATTTCCACTAGATGGAAAATTCTAATCAACAGTGTATTTTTATTGCTGATTATTGCAGCTAGAACCCCCTTCATTGTTACAGTGGGCTCTTAGGCATGCGTTAGAAAAAAAACCTTTTATTGATAGTTTACAACATCTTCTATTGTGTTTGATAAGTAGTAGGTAATTTTGAACACAAACAGGATCGTCAGAAACTACTTCTCAAAGATCAAACTACAGAACTACTGGGGGAAAAATCGGATTTAAACACGCAAAAACTCTTCATGTACGAATACACACCGCATAAATTCACACCAGAAGCATAAAACCCGCACAGCACCATGAAAAACTACACAGTAGAGTCAAAAACCAGTCTCTAATAACTGAAGTAAATCAAGGTCATGGACTAACACCAAGCCCTACTTACATACCCAATATTGCCACATTTATCCCAGCGAGAAAAAAAAAAGAGCGATGCCCTAATAAATAATGTTTAAAAGAGAAATAACATAATCAACAAAAAGAAAGAAGAAGCAAACGATTACAGTTAAAATTAAAGAAAACAACTAAATAGATATAGCATGGCAAACACAATAAGCTAACGACAATTGAAAAATAAATAAATACTCAATTCCAAGCATGGAAAAATAAAATAAAAGGCGATGAAAATATTGTCTTACGGAATCTTATGGAAGAAACCGGGCGAAGAAAAGAAGAGCCGTTTCACATAATAGAAACCAGCCATTCCATTTTGTTGGGTGTTACGGGAAAAGAAGTCAAACGCGACGATGGAAGGGCATTTTCGGAAGATGAGGAAGTTGCAGAGCGAGGGTAGGATCGCAATTAAGTGACAATCGAGAGCCGGATTGCTGAGAGCTTTGCGGCGTGCGTGGGATGGAAGGGGGGGGGTCTGGTTAGTTTGTGAGAGCGAGGTTTTTTTTTTTTTTTTTTGGGTTTGAAGCTGAGAGAGGGAGGGGGAGGGGAAATTGAACAAGATTTTTTGAGAGAGAAAGAGAGAGCGAGACCAGTATTGATATGTACCTAAAAGGAATATAGCCAATGATTTGAGGACGGAAACGAGAACGCGTAATTGTGTTTCGCTCCCATTAGTTCCTTACAAAAAACACACACACACACACACACACACACACACAAGATCTTTAGGTTAGAGGTGAGCTAATTGATAAATGAAGATCTTATTTGTACATATAGAGATACAATACTACACATTTATCCGCGATATGTCATGGATCCATATTTTTTATATAAAAATAAATAAGAGAACTCAGCTAGACAGGATATAGTTGTTAACTTTTAGAGTCATATATTTATGTTTTTATATATTTTTATAATAATAATAAAATAAAAATTTAATTAATAATATGTTTGGTTGAGAATAAACTTTAAACAGTTTTTATACAAAGAATGTATCAACAAACATAACATATTATGTTAAGAAATCAATCTGAAACTCTAAAAAGGAAGCAAAGTGAAAATTTAGAATAAATGTTCATTTTAATACTTAAATGTAAATCTTTATATTTTACTTGATAGCATAATTAAAATGAACTCGCATGCTTCACTTTAAATGCATTATGGAATGCATTAAGGAATTGATAATAATTAGATAAAATCTAAGTTAGTTGGTTCTAAGAATTCACATGGTTTAAACTGTTAAA
>Ga0325411_1001115_pt1 | contig 29557 bp, 11 predicted proteins | sample PopdelMetagenome_13_FD_206181 | JGI IMG/M metagenome (GOLD analysis project Ga0325411, IMG submission 206181) | Populus deltoides microbial communities from Bellville, Georgia, United States - Xylem-PdIQD-R4 | ecosystem: Host-associated > Plants > Phyllosphere > Stem > Wood/Secondary xylem...
AAAAAACACGTTTTTTTAAAAAAAAAATTTTTTAATTTTTTTATTTTATTTATATAAAAAAAATTTTTTTTATTTAATAATTAAAAATAAAATTAACCCCCCCCCCCCCCCCCCCCCAAAAAAAAAAAAAATAATAAATAAATAAATCATTATGATGATATCAAAGTATTTATTATTTAATAAAAAAAAATTACACTAAAAAACTTGAATTGATTTTACATTAAGGGGAAATTACACAAATCTTCTCATGCTATTTTATTTTAAAAAAAATTACACTGGTTAATATAAAACTTAAGTCTTAATAAAAAATTTTAAAAAAAATTATATAATATAACCTTAACAATTTAAATGAGATTATTCAAAATGAAGAGTAATACTAGAATGGATAATTATTCCAAAAAACATATTTTAGGTTAAAATCATAACAGTAAAAGATATATTTTTATTTAGAAGTGATATATCAAAGATGTTATGTTTTCATCTCAAATCCATATATCTTTATATTGATAAATTTTATTTTTATTCAAAAAGCATTGTTAATCAGGGAAAACTATTCTTAGAGAAAAATTGATGAGATATTTATCTAAATGCAAAATATTCATCATAATTTGTGTCACTAAATTATTTGGTTTTGTTTTGGACTTATTTTAAGTAAGATTTTTCTTTTTAAGGTTTGTTAGACGTGTAAATATAATTTTAGAGGTCATGAAGGTTGGAAGTAGAATCTCATCTTTTTAGATTTTATTGAGAGTAAAAAAAAAACAGATATTTTGAATTTTAATAAGAGGCATTGCCTCCTTGACATGTCTTGAAACCAATTTTAAATGAATTTTCCATGTTGCACTAAAATAAACATCACATGGTTTCAAAATAATAATAAGACAAAAAGGTACACTATTAAAAAATATAATGTAAATCCTAAACAAACGAAGAACAAAATCAAGGTTTTAATGACTTTATTCATAAAGTTTAATAACAAAAGCAGATTGACAGCACAATACTTATTCTATCTTTATATTAATAACCTTCGGTCAAACATTTACGATTTGGTATCACTATTTGGTGCCTCTTCCATCATCTTTGCCGATCATTTTCTATGTCGATGATGGATTGGTGCCGATATGGTATGTACCATTATTCTTCATAATTGCAACATAGCTCCTACTTACCAACTTTTAGATTTGATACCTAAAATTCTTGCAATTTTTAATTGAATGACCCAGAAGTCCATTTTGATATTTATATTTAGTACTTGGATCATACCACTTTAGGTATGGTGGATGTATGAGATTTGTCAAGACTGGAGTAATATGTTCTGTATTTAGAAGATGTTGGTAAATACTATTAAAAAGGCGATGTATATCGATCTTAGGTAATGGTATTTGAGAATTTATCGATGCCACATCACTCGATGACCAAATATGATGCTGAAGGAAAACATTGGGGTTTTCATGGTTAAGATTCCCACTTTGAGGGTTATTTTATGATATATCCTTCAGCATGAAACCAAGCTTTACTAATGAGTTTTTTATCCTTCTCAATTTCAAGCTTTGCTTAATTCTTTTTGTTACAATCACCACATTAATAAAATGAAATGAAGAGTTACCAATTAAGTATTCAAAGTATGGATATTTAAAGGTGTCAATGAAAATAGAGATAATTTTTTTCTATAATTGATTAGGGTTAGTTCACAAAGTTATTCCACGCCACCTTGAAGCATGTTCTTTGATTAACTCATTGTTTTCTTTCCCCATGCTTTAAAGGTTTAACCTATTTAAAGCCACTTCCATGTTAAACTTATACTAAAGCATGAATGATTCAACCAGATTTGTCAATTACCTGATCTTATTTCCATCTAAGCTCGTATACCAAGAAAGAACATTACCATTTAAACTTTCATAGAAAAAATAAATGAAAAGTGTATCATCTTTAATCATTTCTACCATCTTGCTACAATAAATACTTAAATGGGTCCTGGGACACTCAACACTTATATACTTTGCGAATTGAGACACCTTGAACTTTCATAGAAAGACTACATCTGGTATTAAGCATATTTTATATGCCTTTACAAATTCATATACATCCACGCCTTTTATTTCTCATACTCTTCAATTGCTCTTAGATATTCTTCAATTATCAAGAATTTTTCAGCCTCCATCTTTTTTTAGATTTTTCATTTATAATTTCTTTTAAAGAAGGTTCTAGTAAGGAGTTAGTCTCTTTTGTTAAGAAAACGATGACATCAAAAGAGGATGGGGAGCTCTTAGAAATTACACATCAAGTGTCTCTTAAGAACCTCTAGTTAAGTGGTCCAGGATGGAATACAATTTTTTACAAAGTAGCTCATATTGAATGTGAATGAAAACCAAGTGGTATATCTAGAATTCCAGGAAATATGAAGACGTGTTGTGAGGGGCGTACTACTAAAGTGTTATCTCTGTTAAAAGGCCTTTCGATAGATGGTCTAGTCTGGTAACTCTGTTTAAAAAAACCAGTGAGTCTAGCCATCTCATTTCTTATCAATTCCATCTTTTTTTTAGTAATTTGCTAAAACAAATGGTCCTTTCTTCATCTTCCATGACTTTAAGAAGATCAAGCCTTTGAAATGTTATTTATGTTTATTCTCTATTTTTCTACCTATAAAAACTAAAAAAAAGAACCTTGTATGAACATGAATATTCATCGAAATAAGATAAAAATGACTACTTGAACATGAAATAGCCATTGTGATAATACATGAAAATTTTCTAAGGGAAGGTTTTAGTCATTATATGTAAAGGTAGGTTAATTAACTAAATTGATCTTAAAATGGTCCTCATTATTTGATTAATAACCTTTTCTAACATATGAATAATGTGTATGCAAAATAAGGTGTGTGTTATGGGTTCATGGCATAACCATATTCAATCCAAACAAATAAATACTAAAAATAGTGAAAAATGATGATGTATAAAACCAAACACACTAAAACAATCATATAAAAAGTGTAAAATCAAACAATAGCACATATTGATAAGTTTAGGTAATTAAACAAGATAAAGATATTTAACGTGTGCATCTAAGCACAAAAATACATATTATTATAAAAAACAAGAAACAAAGTTTAGACCTAAAAATAAATCACACTGGAGTCATTATTTTATCGCAAGAGATATCTCAGTAAACTAGATGTAAAAAGAAAAAACATAGTTTTATGGTGACTAGAAACCCTAGTTGGTCTTCAAATGTTCTAGATAAGAGGTTGATTACGCTATAGAAAATATTAAAAATATCCTAAAATATCCAACTTAAGGTAAGCTATTTCGTGTTTATTTTAAATGATAAAAATATAACTATTGTGCTTACATGCTAAGAATTTTTCTAAACCGATATATATAATTTTATTGTTAAAGGTAAATGACTACCAAGATTTAAGATAATGATTTGAGATCTAAACCTAGTAATATAGCCTAATCATCATTTTTAAAGTACAGATGTTAGACCTAAAAGGATGGTATATGATAAATAGGGCTTTGACCCATCTCTTTCGGTAATGTTCTAAAATAGGTTCAAAGGCCACCAATCGTACTTGTCATCCATAAACAGATGGGTAAATTGAAGTAGTAAATAGGACTTTAACTATACTTTTATGTACTCTTATTAAAAAAAAAGTCTTAAGAATTTGAAGATTATTTGTCATTTATTAAGTTTGCTTATAATTAAAATATACATTCAACTTCTGATTATTTATTATGTGAGATTGTTTATGGTTTTAATATTTTAACTTCATTACATTTGATTCTTTTACCCATTGATAAAAGGATTAGTCTAAATAATAGTAGAAAATGGTGAAGACACTCAATGAGAGTGTTCGATAGCATATAGAAAAGAAGAATGATCAATATATATCCACAACTAACATGGAGTGTAAACGTGTTATTTTTTTAATCAAGTGATTGAATTTGAATGCATATGTTCAAAAAGAGATTTCCAACTCATTGGATATCTAAGTTACAACTTAGGGATACAGTTCATTCCAAATTAGAGAGAATAAATGAAAATGCATATAAATTGACCAGGTTATATCAAGTCAGCCCTATATATATATATATCACACACACACACACACTAAAAACACATTAGCAATAATTATATATTTTTTATAGTAAAAAATTGATCTAACCTGCATCATAATGCATATCAATTATCTAGTAAGATCTAAAAGCTAAGCATTTTTTTAAAGTGTTTTACGAGTGATTCTATTTGATATGAAAGAGTTTATGCTAGAAATTAATATATGTATCGAGATAGAATAATAATAATAATAATAATAATAATAATAATAATAAATTAATAATTTTTATAAAATAAAAAAATTTAAATATTGTTGAAATTGAAATAAAACATAATTATAAGAATGAATTATTAAAAAAAATGATTGGAAGAAGAAAAAAAAAGTTAAAGCTTATCCAAAATCATGAAATATATATATATATATATATATATATATATATATATATATATATATATATATATATATAAAAGAAACCAATGAAAAACTAAAAATCTTCATGTCTTGCAAAACATAGATTTTACATATATAATATTTCTATTATGAGGTTTAATGGGCATGACTTTTTCAGGTTTTGTTTTTTAGATTTTACATAGTAGTTTCAATTTTCTTTTCTCTTTAGGTCTTTTAATGTTTTTTTAATGTTTTTATGAAGTTCTCATTAAAAAAAATATTTTTTAATTTTTAGATTGCTGAAAATTTATTTTTCACTTTTTTTTTTCAGAGAAAACTACCTAAATTTATCCTTGTGTTTATAACAATTATTCATTTTTACCCTTGTATTTTTAATTTGATCAATTAACCCTCATGTTCTTTAAATATTTTCAATTGACTCAATCCCTAATTTTTATAAGTCTCCATGTTACTTCTATGCATGTTAATTATGTGACAGTTAAATACTTTTTATTATGAAATGACATTTTATATTCATTTGGGTCTACATTACTAGAAAAATTTGTCATAGAAAAATAAATTTACTAAGATAATTTATTTGATGATATAGTAGCTATAGGAATAATGAATCCATAGCATAATCGAGACTTGAAATAAATCAATTATCAGGTTAATTCAATAAATTAAAAATTAAAAGGGCTAATTAAACAAATTCATAAAACATAAAAATCAATTGACCAAATTAAAAATACAAGGAAAACAAATAAAAAATTGACACAAACACAATGGTAAATATAAGAGTTTTTTCCATTAAATTTTTTTTAATGGTGTTTAAAGGAATCTTCATTTAAAAAATAGAAAAAAAAACATATAAGCTAAATATGAATATACATGAAAGTATATAAGATTTTAAAAAAAAAAACATGGAAAAGAACACATATACTATATGTGTGTTGATGGATGGATAATAAAGAGCACATATCCATAGAATGATACTCTAAGTTTTAAGAAAACTAGAGTTAGATAAAGAAAATTAAAAACTTTCTATTCAAATACAATATTTTTCCATTTAAATTAGTAAACTAGTTTTCCAGTTTTTTAGATTTGTATTGAGTTTGGAAAATCCTTTTTAGAGATTCTCAACAATTTTCCAATATAAAATTTCTATTGTTTTTCTAATAAAGGAAAAATATAAACAATATAATTTTTTTATATATATACAAGCATTTCTTAGTAATATAAAAGATAAAAAAATATTTTTTTTTATATTTTCATATTTAGTTAGTATCATAAATTTATTTTTTATTATAAATCTAATATAAATATTTTTTTATTTAACAATAAATATTTTTCATGATAATTTTTAAGTTGAATGAAATAAAATTAATTTTCTATAATTAAATTATAAAAAATAAAAAAATATTAAGATAAATATTATAAATTATGGTTTTGAAATTTTATGAGTTGTGATGTAGTTCTTATTTTATGGAAAAAATATTTTTATTTTTAAAAAATAAACAAATTTTCTAATTTTCCTTTGAATTTGAATAAGAAAAAAAATGGTAAAGTAAAATAAAATTGAAAAAGAAAATGAATAACTATTTTTTTTATTACTAAACTATTTTTAAAAAATAAAGTAATAATCTGATTTTCTGAAAAACTAGAGTTATAAAATCGAAAATTAAAACTTCATCTTCAAAAACAATATTTCTCCACTGAGTTTTCTAAGAATATTTTAGAGATTTATCACAATTTTTCTATATATTTTTCACTATTTTTATAATAAAAAAACTTGAATAATACAATTTTTTTTTCTTTTATATAAAAGCAGTTTTTAGCACGAATATAAAATAAAAGATAAAAATTATTATTATTTATTATTTTTATATTTATTTAGTTTCATAAATTTAAATTTTATTATTATGAAGATTTTTTTTTGTTAACAATACAAAGTTTTCATAATAATTTTTAATTTGAAAAAAATAAAATTAATATTGTACAATTAGATTATCAAGAATATTAAATGTTAAAATGACTATTATAAATTAAAGTTTTGATTTTTTTAAAAAATATTCTAAATTTATATGTATTTCTTATTTTTTTTTTAAATTCGTTTTATTTTTTTTAAATAATACATTTTTTAATTGTTTATTGAAAAAACTAAAAAAAATAATAATTTTGTATTACTAAACACATGTAGTAACCATGTGAAGCCGTCGTCAATAATTTTGCCTTGTCTCTCTTACAAAAGAAAAGGAAAAGAAACGTTTCTGACTAGGCGTTGGTCTTTTCTGACTAGTCAGCTCAGTTTGTCCAGAACATATAAAAACCACAAGTAGGCGACACGCCCTCTAGGTAACAGAAACGTTTCGATTCTTCTTCCTAACCTTCTTTCTATCTTCCTTTAACAGAAAGAAAGATGCTTGTTTGCTGTTAGATGTAAACGTGAAAGCTCCCTCCCTCTCTCTCTCTCTCTCTCTCTCTCTACAGTCTCTGAATATATATAAGAAAACGGCAAAGAAGAGAGAGGAAAGAGAGATGGGTATGCTGTTAGATGAGATAATAGAGGGCATGCCTGTGTTTGCTAAAGAGTTAGTTGCTGGGGGTGTTGCTGGTGGCTTTGCAAAGACTGTTGTAGCTCCCCTTGAACGTGTCAAGATTTTGTTTCAGGTATTATTGGTTTCTTTCTTCTATGGTGTAGTTCTCAAGATTTTGTTTGGCAAAAATATGATTTTTCTGTTTTCTTGGTTATACATGATTGACGGAGACTCTATTTCCTTCTTTCTTGATGGGTTTTTCGCTTTATTTTCATTGAGAAATTGGAATTCTTGGACTTGTTTTGACTACTGTTGATCTTGGATTATGATTTATGAGCTCATAAATTAATATATACAGTAGATGGCTTCTTGCTTGGAATTTGTAGTAACTTAGTGAGTATGGGCCTTTCTTGATTCAAGCTTCTTCCTTTTTTTTTAATTAAAAAAAAAAAACACTCCTGCCGGTGGTTCCTGAGAGCGATTCATCTTCTTCCACCAGTCTTCCTTTCGTCAGTAGTTTGCTTCATTTTACATATACTACATGTAGAAGCATTTATTAGCCAACTACGTTGGGGAAAAGTTAATGAAATCAAGTGGGCAGGTGTTTTCAGTTCCAATACTCCCTGTTCTCCTCCTATTTATCCAGAAGGACTATTCTGTTGGTTTTTTAAAAAATACCGTGCTAAAGTTCGACATCATTAATCCTCAACCTTAAATTATTTTTATATTTTGAAAAAAAAAGAAAAAAAAAGCATTATATCTGATTGTATCCCTGGCCAGAGGTATTCCTTAAGTTGGATTGGTGGTGTCCCTATGCAGAGTCATCAGCAATATCAGTCGATATTTTCTTCTCTGTAATACACAGTGGTGTGATGCGATACATGTACTTGTATTCATTAAATGGTGTAATGGTAATGGATTTAAAATGTAATACTCTGTTTCAGATGTTGTTATTTCTTTCTTGTTTTTTCACTTCTTTGTTGGTATAACTTGTCCTGAGCAGAATTTCATAGTAATTCTTTCTGGTAGCACTTTTGCATAAATAAGAATGTGCATTTAGAAGACTAGTCAGGTTAGTATATTTGTTCATGAAATTTCCCCAGACGCCACCAATCTTATAATGGTTTATCAGAAAGTCCGACTGTTTTCTGAGCGTTCGTGAAGCTTATGCCTGTCTGGGGTAACATAGGGGCTAGGGCTGCAAATCTAAACCTTTTCTTCCATCTTATTAGGTCATGTTCTTATAGTTCATACCCTTTCTGTGATTATAGTTCTATATACTTCCAGAATTCATGTTGGCTCTAAATACAAGTAATTAATTATGTTGTGTAATATAATCTGTAAATTTTAACCTTGTTTGGATGAAAAGGAGTTGATTTGTGTTGTACTTTCCAGACCAGAAGAGATGAATTCAAGTCTGTTGGGCTGTTTGGATCCTTTAAAAAGATTTCACATACAGAGGGGATTATGGGTTTGTACAGGTGGATCCCCCAGCTATTCATTTTCTGTCATGTGAAGGTTCCCATTTTCTCTTGTTTTTTTAACCATATATTTTGGGTTATTGGCAGAGGAAACGGTGCTAGTGTTGCACGAATTGTACCTTATGCTGCCCTGCATTACATGACTTATGAGCAATATCGTAGATGGATAATCCTCAGTTTTCCTGATATTGGGAGGGGCCCTGTACTTGATCTCGTGGCAGGATCATTCGCTGGAGGAACAGCTGTGCTTCTTACATATCCTCTTGATTTGGTTAGAACAAAATTGGCTTACCAGGTAAATATTTAACCTTTTTTTTTACAAAAAGTAACTCTTTCTTACACACACACACATTTATGTAGCTCACCTAACTGACTAGGGGGCCCTGGAGATGTGCCAAACTCTTTATGCAGCAATGCTGAGGCAGGACAGCATCACTGCATTACTGTCCACTGGGTTTGGCTGCTCCTGGTGATCTTGAGCATCTAGTTAGAATGTGTTCATCCTCCCTTCCTCTGAAGCTCAAGATTTATATAAAGTTGAGGATTTAGTTGATTTTCACATTCCCAATTTGATTTTGATAGTGCAGATTGTCAGTTCATCAAAAGCGAATATTAATGGGGTAATTGGTATGGAACTAGTGTATAAAGGAATCCGTGATTGTTTCTCAAAGACTCTTAAGGAATCTGGGCTAAGAGGTCTCTATCGTGGTGTGGGTATGTTGCACTTAGCTTGTGTAAACTTCTCTTCTAATTTTGTGTTCCCATTCTTGGGAGGCTTTTCCAATTAATAAGTGAACATCATTGTCAGCTCCATCTCTCTATGGAATCTTCCCTTACGCTGGTTTGAAGTTTTACTTCTACGAGGAGATGAAACGACATGTCCCTGAGGAGCACAAGAAAGATATTGTGGTGAAAATGGTATGCGGCTCTGTTGCTGGTTTATTGGGCCAGACCTTCACATACCCTCTTGATGTTGTTAGAAGGCAAATGCAGGTAATTTTGCTTCTAGCGTCAGATGAGGCTTGGTTGCGAGAATAGATAGTGATTAGTGAAAATCATCTTAATAGGTTCAAAGGCTCTCGGTGTCGAATAACGCAGAGTTAAAAGGAACAATGGAAACCCTTATTATGATAATGCAGAAGCAGGGGTGGAAGCAATTATTTTCAGGGCTTAGCATCAACTACTTGAAGGTGGATAAACCCTGCCCCTTGTTAGTCTTGTTGCTATAATTGCTGTGCGATTGCTTTTTTCTAACTGCTTTTTTTTTTATAAGCCTTTCAGGTTGTCCCTTCCGTGGCGATTGGTTTTACAGTTTATGATATGATGAAAGCGAGCCTTAGAGTCCCATCACGAGATGTGATAGAAGCGGTGACTGACAAACGAAATAGTCAACCGTCCCTTCATTCTTGATATAAATTCTTAACTCCTTGCACAAATAATCAAATATTTTACATTCAATTATTCCATGCTATAAAATGCCACCCATAGGTTTCATCCCCTCTTAAACAAAGGTTGCAAAAGACATTCAAAGATTTGAGCCTGTGTAGTGTCCACAGAACTGAAGACCGGATCCGCAGTCATCATTGATTTGATACAGAATTTGTCATCAGCTAAATTATATTTGTAATATGATGTCTACAAGGAACTGCTTACAAGGGCTGCAAATGAAATTATGCCAATAGATTGGTGGCTTCATCATCGAAATCTTAGACACAGTTGTAACCAATAATCTTACTATCCCTACCAATAAGCTCCATCCCAACAGTTGGCCTTGACTGGGTGCTCATCAAACCATAAGCAATTACTAAATGCAACTCATTTTTCAAGACATGGTTAAATATTAAAAAATATTTTTTAATTTATTTTTTATAACACTATAAAATATTAAAAAATAATCATAATCAGCTTTTTTGAAATCCACTTTCCAAAATAGAAATACTTTCTAGCAAACAAATAAGGTTTAAGAAAGGTTAAAGCTACAAGTTTAAGTGTCTGTTTTTTGATATTATGGTAAGATTTATTTTTTAAAATATCATTCGCTTGGAAATGCATTAAAATAATTTATTTTTTATTTTTTAAAATTTAATTTTAACATTATCACATTACAAAGAGCAAAAAACATAAAAAAAAAATTAACTTGAAGCTAAAAAAGTTTTATTTATTTTAAAAAAGTATAGTTAGTCCGCAATGCCAAACATCACATAAATAGTTAGTACCAAATCATTTACATTAAATTTTCATTTGATTACCTTTAGCTTCATTTCTATTTATTGAATTTGTTGTTTCGTTTTAGTATGATATCAGTGAACGTGGTGTGCCTTGAGACTTGAATAAAAAAAAAATTAACATATATTTTTTTTAAATAAAGAATTATTTTCTATTGTTATTAAATTTGATGTAAAAGATTAATTTTGAATTTTTCTGATTCGATTTCTTGTCTAATTTAAATTTAAAATTAAATTGAGTGGTAATTGCCCCAACATAACTTAGCTAAGTTGAAAAATCCAAAGGCAACCTAGATAACTAATAAAAAATGTGGTTTAACTTTAAGAAAAAACTTCAAGATGATATTTTCTCTAATATCGAGACGACGACATATTAGCTTCATGGCTAAACTCGTTAAATCCTTGATCTGAGTGATAGACTCCACTAAGTTTAAGAACTTTGTTTTTTTAAAAGATACTTTAACATAATTATACGATAATAAAAATAAACACTTGTAAAGTCAAGTACAAACTAAATGTTGGGATGTTTGTTTGAGATTGCGATAACTTTATAGAAAGCAAACCAAAATAATTTATGATTTTTTTTAAAATTAAGTAAATATTAAAGAATAAAATTATAAAAAAATAAAAAATATTAAAAGAGCGAAAATGCCAAACAAAAGGAGAAATGAAAAAAAAAAAAAAACACCCTTCACTGTTCGTAAAGGCACCCTAAATTTTTTAATACAGAAAGTATAATTCTTCACATTCATCAAAAAAATAATGATGGCATGTTTGTTATCTCATATTATATGTCAAAAAAGTGGCTTGAATTAAAAAAAAAAAAACAAAACAATTTAAATCAAGAAAATAAATTAATAGTGTAAACAAAAATAAAAGATAATACTACAAATTAAAAAAAAAGATAAAATATTTATTAAAATTAGAGATACGGGACCCATTTTAAATGCTAAACTAAATTTAATATTTGTTAACAAAATAAGAGAAAAACAAAACCATGTCTTGATATAGGATTATTTTGTACCATTACAATTGTAATATCGAATGTTTTTACTCCTTACTAGTATATTGGCCCATGTTTTGTAGCAGTTGAATATCAAAAAACTTTTAAAATGTAAAAAAAATATTAAAAGTATAATAAAAATTTTAAGCACCTTAAGTCTAGCACCCAAGTAATTTGAATCTTACTTATTTGCCAGACCCAAATGACTTAGGTCTAATAGCTATGATAGATCCAAGCAACCTGGGTCTGACCTGGTTGCAAGGCCCAGGCGCTTGGGTCATGCCAGACCCAGACATTAAATTAAAAAAAAGAAAGAATATACAATTTCAATGGGAAGATTTGATTTGAATTTTTAGATTTAAAATATTAAATTAATTTTTTTGTGATGATTTGTTGTTAATAAATGATTTTTTAACTTGGATTTTTGTTTAGGATACTTCAAGGATAATTCAAATGTTTTTTTAATAAAAAATAAAAAAAATTATAAGTTTCAACATTTTAATTATCACCTGCTCAGACCCAAGTCACCTTGGTCCAGTATAGTTGTCAGACTCAAGCATTGAGTTAAAAAAAAATAGTTAAAAAAGAGAAAGAAAAAAAAGAAAGAGAGAAGATATAATTTTTATTGAAGGAATAACAAGTTCATAAACATAAAAAATAAACTATTTTAATAGAAAGATATGATTTGAATTTTTTAGATCTAAAACATTAAATTAGATTTTTATAATGATTTGTTGTTTATAAATAATTTTTGAACTTGAATTTCTATTTAGGATACTTTAAGGATAATTTAAATATTTTTTTAGAAAAAATAAAAAAAATTATACATTTCAACATCTTAATTATCATCTACTTAAACCAAAGTCGCTTGTGCTGACATGGCCTCCAGACCCAAAGTTGCTCAGGTTTGGCATGGTCACCAAACCTAAAGTTTTTGGGTTAGGCATACCGCTAGACCCAATACTCTTAGTTTTCAGTGAAATGTCTCTTAATTTACAATAATTTTCTCTCACTATTTAACTTTTATTATAATTTTCTAGAATAAATTAATTAGTTGTTTACAATACGCTGTGAGAAACATTTTGGTAATGTTGTTAAACCTAACTAAGCTAGCATGGTGAGTCAATTTGATGTTACATTGACTTGGCCTCTAGGTAGTTGTTGATCCAATACGACATGCTTGATTTGATAGGTCCATAAGTAACTTGATTTGTTGGTCAATCTCTAATTTGACTTTATTATTTGTTTTTCAAAACAACATTGTTTTTATATTTTTTTTAAAATTAAAATAATGATATTTTAAATTAACCTAAAGTTAACTTGTCCAACCTAGTTAATAAGTTCAATCGAGTTTAATAAACTTTTTTTTTTAAATCTATTTTTTTATTTCATTATACAATAATAAAAATAAATATTTGTAGAAAAGATAACAAATAAGATTATGGTGAAAAAAATCTATTTTTTTGTCAAAATTATCTTTTTTAGTTCATATAATTTTTTTTTGTTTTGATAATAAATTTTTTTTATGTAGTTTATAAAAGTTGTCGCACGTCACCAGGACAACCGTCACGATGATTTTCCGTTATGCTTGCTTGATTTGATTCTAGAGAGTCGTCACCTTGTATTTTATTGAAGGTTACTAGAAAACCTGATCTTTGTCAGAAATTCAAGGATAAAAAACTAATTATAACTAGGAAAGGTATTATCACCTATAGCTCACCTTACCTAAAATAAATTACTTTATAATTTGATATAATTCAAAAATTTAAAATATTAATCAAATTCTAAGGCTTTAATAAATCAATTATTAAATCTCAAAATATACATAAAAACATGTTCTTACATTTTCATGAAAAGTATAACATAATTTTATTTGTCCAATTTATTTGTCTTAAACATATTTAACCATATTCAAATTAAACATTTAATTATTTTTTCTTTTTAATTTTTATAATTCAATAACATAAATAAAATCAACAAACACACACACTAACATTTTTTACTGTAATATACTCACACACCCATTACTGAATATTACAAAATAATCAATGTTCAAAACAATCCAAACAACACATTAAACAATTTAAATTTTACAAAAGAAAAGTCCTGAACTAAAATCCTGAACAGTGCCGGAAGCTCCAAATCACAGGAACAGAGCTGTGAAGCCGTGGGGTCGCTGAACAGTAGCGGCGCGTCTTCTCCACGCGCCACGCCACTGGCAGCGCGTGGGTTCACACACCGCCGCAAGAAACCAGTGGTGTCTGGAGCGGCTTCCTCCTCTCTTCACTTTTCTGCCAGCGGTGAGGATCCCCGTCACCTGCAAAAGGAGAAAACGCACAAACAACAATGGGTTTTAACCGTTTCCTTCCTTTAGATCGGACCATCCTTTGTCTTTTTTTCTTCCTCCCGGTTCGTTTCCCTCTGTTTGTGGCAGATCCGGCCGTTGGCTCGCGGTCCAGATCTGCTACACGGGGTTGAACCGATGAAGAAGAGTCGGTTGATGAGGAAGGGGACGATCTGCGAGTTCACCCATGTGTGGGTTGCCGCCGTGTTCGGGCTGCTCCAGGTTGGTTTCGGTGGAGACTGGTCTACGCCGGGGGTCTGTGGTTGGCCCGGAGACCGTGAGAAGGAAATGGGAAACTTCTGTGTAGAGGGCAGGTCTTAGCTGCCGCTGTTGGAGGTTGATGTGGGTGTGGCCTTGGCTGGTTTTTGGAGTTCGAGGCAAACGGAACTTGAAGATGAGAGGAAAATGCAGAGGTCGGTCTCTATGGGGAAGAGAATAGTGAGGGAGATAGAGATCCCCAGCTATTACTGGTTCCGGGACCAAAAATACTAAAAGCCAAAGTCAGTGGGGCACGGCTTGTCGGCTGGGACTTGAGAGGAAATGGGGGGAACGGTGATGGCTGCAGAGAAGATGAAAGCTTGGGTTTTTTACCTTTCAGGCGGCTGCAGGGGGAGGAATGTTTTTTAGGTTTAGGGTTTTTCTTTTGTTGGTTGCCCTTTCCCCTGTAAAAATTTTCTTCCCCCCTGCCTCTCAATTTTTCTCTTCTCTTCCCGTGAGTAAATTTTTCTTCCCCCTTTCTTTTTACTGTAGCATGATATTTATAGGAAAAGTTTTGCTAGGTTTTCAAACCAGTCCCTCAACTTTTTCTTTTCTTTTCTTTTCCTTTTTTTTTGTAAATTTTTTTTTAATTTTTTTTTATATTTTTAAAAGTGAGCAATATCAACGTCAACTCAACAAGAAAAATCAGTAATTATAAAATTTACGCGTTAAAAGTTGAACGCGTTTCAAATACCTTTAAAAATTTAAATTTTTTTGGAATGACGTTGAAAATGCTAAAAACGATGCAAGTATATCAAAATGCATTTTTTTTTTTGGGTTTTCATTGTTTTTTTTTTGCTATTTTTGGTTTTTTCTAAAAATTTATCAAAAACATGGGTCAAAAATTGGATAGCAACAAAAATAATGATAATTAGAAAAAACAATATTAAAAAATTATAATATTTTAAACTAAATATAAAAAATAATCAAAAACCTTATTTTCTTATTATTGAATCTCCTTTTATTTTATTTTTTAAAATAAAACATAGATCAAAATAATTTTTATAAATGTTTTAATTTGTTATCACAAACTAATTAGAAAATATTGTATTGATAATTTGGGTCTTATAAATAAAAAAATGTCTAATAATATATAATGAAGGACAAAATTATGAATTTATTAATAATACATACTTGATGGTAGTAAATGTATATTTTGTTTTTCAATTTATTTTTTCATAAATTTATTTATTTTATGTGCCTTTCTAATTTTTACATAAAATATATTTCTTTTATAAGATTTTTATTTGGCTTCTAAAAAAATAAAAAAAATAAGTAGGGATAAATAAAAAAATAGTTAGAGAAAATAAAAAGAATAGTAAGAAAAAATAATAACAATTCAAGCATAAACAAATAAAAAAAGAGAAAAATTACCCTCACCCTTCTATAGTTTAGTTATTTTTTCACTTCACCTCTATTCTTTTACAAATTACAATTTACATCAAAGATCAACATATTTTTTAAATTTAAATAAAAAAATCAAATTAACATATATAATATATTAGAAGCCTCACATATTAGTTAAGCAAAATTTTCCTCTTTATAAACATAATTTCTCTCTCTTCTCACAAAAAAAACATATATTTGCATCATAATTATCATCTTCTAAATTATATATAATCAAAATTTAATCATGTAATATACAATTTCTACCCCTTTCTCATTTTTTCATGTTGAGATCTACATCATCATCATTGTTACTAAAAACCTATATATATTTTGTTTTCCATAGAACTCCATATCAAAATTGGCTTTATGTTTTGCCTATAAATAGCTCCAGCACTTTTCTTTTTAAAACCCACACCATCTTTGTCTCTCATACCCAAACAATCCTTACCATTTCATCAACTCTCTCACTTGTCAAAACTCAGCTCATATTTCTCTCTCTTGTCAAGCTTTTTTTTTTTTTTTTGAAAAGGGCGACAAACCCATTTTTATAAACAACATTCATTTAAAAATCCACATGATTTGAATAGTCACTCAAAAAGCCACAGTTAAGAATTACCATAAAATTCATTAATTAGGATATACTAGCAATCATTAAGTATTCTGAACTTTTTTTTTCTTACTTTTTTACGCATGTCAATGAAAATGTAAAGCAAATATAAACTATGAGATATAAATTTTAATTTCTAAAAGAATAGAGGCAAAGTAAAAAAAAAATAAAAATGACTAGACTATAGGTAGGTCATGATAATTTTTCAATAAAAAATAAAAAAATTAATTTTTAATTTTTTTTACCTTTTTAAGATAAATTAAAAACAATAAATATAAATAAAATATTTCTATGTGTTTATAAATGAAAATAATGGCAAAGTTTGTTTCATAGTTTTTGAATTTGTTATTTTATTTTCTAAATTTTTAATCACTTTTTTTTTTATTTTAAAATTTGGAATCAATACAAATTTAAACATGTTTCTCTATCTCTTTAAAATCAAAATTAACATTATAGATACTTAATTTTTTTTATGAGAAAGACTCAAGATTATACTTATACACATAATACTCGTTTGAATTTTGAGTCAAGTAACTTTTAAGTGTTGTATTCCTTCACTAGTTTAAGCTCAAGAGTATAATGCCATTTGATGAATCTACACCAAGCTTTTTACATCACTTGAAGAAAACACTTCTTCAAGAATTTTTTCATTTGAAGATATACCATCTTTAAGACTTTTTTCTTTGGTGAAATTCTCTCACCAATACCAAGAGTTTTTACCTAACTCTTAAATGTTTATAATAATGATTTTGTTTTCACAACAAACTTTCTTAATAGAGTGGATAATACAATTCAAGGTTCTAATATTTCTATACCTCACTAGATAGCACTTATAAGATATAAAAGTGTTTAAGTGTAGTGACAATGAGATTGAATACTCTTTATGTTATAATATGAAGGTTTAATAGCATAAACTAGAGTATTAGAACAAAATTGTGTTTTCTTCCAAGTAAAGCCCTATAACTATGTGTTGATATATTAAGCAAAAAAAAAAAGGTTTATTAATATCTTCATTAAAATGCTTATTTTAAATGCAGACATATCTCACAATTTAAAGAATTGATTGATGTGTTTAATTATTGAAGTTGAGAAGACAAAGAAAGGGCTAAACTTAGAGAAGAGATGCTGGTTCAATTCAAATTGAAACACCATTCGGTTATTAGGTTATAACTAGAGTTGTAGACCTTGGATTTATGTCTGATTTATCTTCATGGAAAGTTAAGATATAGGCCTAAAACATTCATGAAGAGTACAAGATTCGAAACTGCCGTTTTCAAGTTCAAATCTTAGCAACAAAAGAGAAGTCTGAATCTGTTTTGCAGCTCAGACATTGTTTGGAGTTCAGCCTATTTCTCGACTTCTAGAAGTCCAAATGCGCTCATTCGTGTTTTTGTTGGAAAGCTGAGATGAATTCCCACAACTTACATGAAGATCACTTGTTCAAATTCTGATGTTAGAAATGACGTTTCATCTAGACAACAAGTCAATAGCTATCCACCAAGTTAATAGTTGGCCATTAAATCAATGATTAATTATCAAATGAATAGTTTTTTTAGCCTATAAAAGGAGGTATTTTTCATACATTGAGACATCTTGGTTTTTAGATCAAGATCTTGCTCTTACTTTCTTTCTTTTTATTTTTGTAATGTTTAAGTTTTATTTTATGTTATATTTTCATTAATCTTTTGTTTATGTTTTTCATTTCCTTTACTATACTTAGTTAACTTATATCATATTTATATTTCTCTTTTTCATTATGTTTAGCTAAGTTTATTTTGTCAAGATGATAAGATTACAATAATGGTGTAAGAATAAGTATAGTATAAACTCAACATGGACTTTAATGTTTATATTCAAGAAGGTTTGCTATTAACATATTTTATAATTGTTATCTTACTCACCTTTAATACCTTATTTGTTAAATGGTTAATCTAAATTTATGATGTACAACCTTAGCACACCATATACTTGATCTTTTCATAGCCTACTGTATGGTTAACCGACACATGTGCTATGAAAGAAACTTGATTTGTTGTTAACATAAGTTATCACCATAAATGATTATTTTAATAATTTATAATGAGCCATTAATAATAAATCATCCAATTGGAACCTTCTTTGTGTGTGGTTTCTAGTTGAGTAATAAAATGATTTATATTATGCTTATTTGAAATACTATTAGTGAATCCTCTAACCTTGATAACTGTTTTGTCTTTATTTAATCCTTACATCAATATCATATCTAAAAAGTTCTCTTCAACTCCCTTTTTCATTTATTATTTGTTATTTTATATAGTTGACTTCCTTGTGGTTCGACCTCGGTCTTATCGGGTTATTTATTACTTTGACACTCCTGCACTTAGGATAAGACATCAATCTTTTGATCATGTCAAGTTTTTGGCGCTGTTGCCGGGGAGGTAAGTTACTCTATAAATTATATATTTTATTTTATTTTTCTTTTCACTTTTATTGTTTTTCTAATTTTTTTTCTTCCTTTTCTTTTTTCTTTTTCTTTCCTTCTGCACTTGCATTAGAGTTTGGTCACGCACATTAAGTGGTAGACTTTGTAGGAAATTTTCATCCTCTTTAGAAAATATGACCGAAGAGGATAACGAATCACTTCATAATGAGAATAATCGTGTTAGAACACTTAGATACCATATGAATCCAATAAGAACAAGTACACTATCATGTATAGTTTCCTCTCATGATGCATCTCACTTCAATTTTAAACCAGGCATTATTCAACTTTTACCTACTTTTCATGGCTTAAATATAGAAAATCCATACTTGCATTTAAGAGAATTTAAAGAAGTTTATAACACATATAATAACTCAAATTGTAGCATGAACACCATTAGATTAAAGCCTTTTCCTTTTTCTTTAAAAGATAAAGCTAAAACATGGTTGTAAAATCTTAGGTCGGGATCCATTCGTGCTTGGGATGAAATGCAACAACAGTTTTTGAAGAAGGTTTTTTCTTCTCATAGAACAAACTCTTTCAAAAGACAAATCACCACATTCACTCAAAAGCCAAGAGAAATATTTTACTAGTGTTGGGATAGGTATAAAGACTTACTTAATACATGTCCTAATCATGGTTTTGAAACATGAAGATTGGTTTAACACTTTTATGAAAGGTTAACACCTAAAGATAAACAAATGATGGAATTGATGTGCAATGAAACTTATGAAAATAAAGACCCTGATGAAGCAATGGAATACATGGACTTGTTAGCTGAAAATACTTAGAATTGGGACACTGCAGGTACTTGTGAGGCACTAGGTAGAATTTAGCCTCATACATCTAGTGGAGGCATGTACAATCTTAGAGAAGATCATGACCTCCAAGCTAAATTTGCATCTTTAGCGAGAAAAGTCAAGGCACTGGAATTGAAAAGGAGTGGTCAATTGAAATCTGTTCAAGAAATTGTCTGTCAAATTTGTGAAACTAATGGACATCCTTTGAAAACTTACTTTGATAATTTTCCTAGTGAAAATGAATCCATTGGTTTAAGTGATCATGTTTATAAATGTTGATTATTTTATTTTTCTAACATTGTTTTCGTGTTTCTTTTTTGTGTGACTTTTGTTTTGCTAGTCTCTCTCCAACCCCAATCAAATGACAGATAATGGTACTCCGTGACTTTTAAGTCGATTCTTTCAGTTTTCCATGACAACTGATATTTGTTTATATATTTGTTCAATTCCTTGTTCTTTCTTTTTTCTCTGTATCTATTCTCCACTTCTCATCTAAATGGACACCACTTTTAAAAAATTAAAAAAGTATTTCCCTGTTTTGCCTCAAAATACGATTATAAAAATTTATAGTGCTAAGTGTGAAAGATTGAGGTTGTTAATGAACCATGGAATTCCTGAAGATATTCGCTGGCGAATTGAAGCATAGGTCCATTTATCATGTGAGTCTTCCAGTTCTTTTGTTTCATACATGCTTGGGATAGGTAAAGAAACGTCATGCAAAACGATTGAAAGTCTGTCATAGATGTGTCAAATGGACTTGCAATGCACAATGTCATTCTTTAGGAATGATATCTATAAACCATGAAGATAAAATACAATTTATTAAGGATGGCCCGAGTAAGGAGTATTTAGATAATCTTCTATGACTCTTGAGACACACCCTAGTGGAGATGTGCATCGTGCAATTCATGATTTATGGCTCCATTTTCATAAAGAATATGCTCGACATAGTCTTGGGAATCTGACTAAAAATGAAGGGAATGAGGAGAAGATTTTATAGATAGAAAATGAAAAATGCAATCATATCACCTATATGTAGGCCAGTTGGAGTCTCTCTCTCTCTCTGTTTTTTTTTTTGTTAGAACATGTATATGTATAAGTAGTTGTGATTGTGACTCATATTTTCCCTTGGTTTTATGTCTAAGAATGGCTTAAACGCCCTCTATAGGTTGGGGATAGGCTTCCCATCCAGTTTTCTTAAAAATAAACAAACAAGGTCTTTTTTAGTCAAACCTCTCCTCGGATTGTTAATTATATCTAGAGTTATAGAACTCCGTTTCAAGTAAGATTGGTCTCGTTGGAAAGCAAAGACATGAGGCTACAAGTTCTCTAAAGGAAGGAGAACCCAGTTCTGCCTTTAAAACAGTCAAAATTGCTCATCAACAAACCAGACCTACTGCCCTATAGGGTTTGTCATAACCCAATCTCGATTGGTGACCCATAACTGGAGTTCTATAACTCTAAACCGAGCAAGACCAATTTTCTTAGTTAGTCAACATCCAAAACTACAATTTCTATAAGTAACCTGATCCTAATTGCTTCATCCTCCAATCCAAAATCTCTCTGAAAGTCAAGAGATGAAACTATCCAGGTTCGTCAACCTTTCCATTTACACACAACACATGAAGTTATTTAATTTTAGCAACTAATACTTTTTCCTCAATTCAAGTCCAAGAACCCTAATCTGTAATTCAACATTCAGGCATCAATTTATAATTAACTTTGAAATGACTCATAAGACCATGTTTAGAACACCTTATCGGTAATAATCAAGGTTTCGATCTTTAACTCCCTCCTTTTCTTTCTAATCACAACCGGCCCTCCCCTCTTCTCTTCTTGTTCAAATTTTCTTGTTAATCCCTTGCTCACAAGTGTTTATTCTACCTATAATCCTTAATCTTGGATGAGTTCTTGAAATTTTGGTGTTTCTCTTTTGATTTGTAAAAATGTATACAAAAACTCTCTATTTTCCTTCCTTACGGTAGCTGCCCATTTTTTGGTGAGAAAAGGGGTATTTATGCTCTATAATTATTCTTATTTGCATTTAGGCCTTATTTTCTTTAAGTGTATTATTTTTGCCCCCACAACTTTTAGTTTAGTTTATTTTCTTTAATTTAATCCAGCCTTGATTTTTTCTGGGGTTTACAAAATACACACACACACACTAAAACATAGAAAAAACAACATAAAAAAAACAACTTTTTTATAGTTTATTTTTAGGATTTTACTTTTTTAGAAAAATTCCTTTTAAACCTCTTTTTTTTTATTCTCAAGAAAATTACAAGTAAAAAATATATAAAAAAATTTTTTGTATTGTATTTTGCCGAATGTCTAAAAAATACAAAGAAAATCAATTGCATAGTATTTCCATATAAAAATTCAAAATACATATTTGCATGCATTTTAGAATTTAATAACCAGTTTATTAAATTCATGAGAATTTAGCCAATATTTCAATAAATCACTATTTTTTAATTCATGAGAATTAGTGGTTAAAAATCTTAGTATATAATGTTGAACCTATAAGTGAGGTTGCTATTTAAAATATCGGAGTTGAACAAAAAATTCTTAGAATTATTCTAAATATTCATCAATTTTAATTGAGTATTTTTCACCGTAATACTCAAATTACAAAGAACTTTTTTCTAAGAATTTATTTGGGCACACGAGTTCATAAAAAATTTTTAAACACCAGATTTATTCATATAAGTAAATTTCAATCCTAAACTACAAAAAAACCAGAAAACCATCAAAACCTCTAAACCACGAAGCAGCTTTCCTCAGGTAGGGTCTGTTAGGGGTGTTAATACCTTCCCTAGCCACAACTAGTCTTTTATCCTTAAATCTTTGACAAGATCGGTACACCCGGGTTACCTAGTATTATAGAAATGAACGTTACAGATAACACCAAATCAGCAAGTGTGTAATTGCTGTCATTACAGATCACGACAAATCAGCAACTGTAATTGCACCTTGATTCTAGGAGTCTATTATCTGCTTTCCTTGTATATTCTATAGACTAGACAAGTATATAACATGAACCACTAATATAAATACACAACATCCTTCTCACTGTAACTTACGAGAGCTTTTCTGTATTTCCCCTGTTGTTTTATGGTATCAGAGCTTAACATAACCTCTATTTTTTTTTTCCGATCCATCAATATGGCCTCATCTCACTCATCAGTTACTCCCATCAATAGCCTCGTCACAGTCAAACTTACCAAGGATAATTATCTTCTCTGGAAAACTCAAATCGTCCCCTACCTCCGTGGTAAACGTCTGTTTGGGTTTGTTGATGGAATAATATATTGTCCCAGCCCCACCATGCCTAATCCTGCATTAGCAACCTCCCAAACCACCCCCACTGAAATATCAAATCCCAACTATATCACCTGGACTGATCAAGATCAGGCAGTTCTAAGTGCACTGGTTTTCTCCTTATCAGAGAGTATCCTGACACACATGGTTGGTCTCTCAACTTCAAGAGAAGTCTGGGTAGCCCTTGAGAGAATGTTTACCTCTCACTCCTCTACTCGTCCCATACAAACTCGTCAATTTTTGGCCTCCACTAAGAAAGGCAACCTGTCCATCTCTGATTACTTTCAAAACGGACGTTAATTCTCGGACAACTTGGCTGCCATCGAACAACCCCTTCAAAACCATGAATTCACAGCTTATCTTCTTGGTGGCCTTCATACTTCTTATGATGCTATTGTCACGTCAATTTCCACTCAAGTTGATAAAATTACCTCAGAAGATATGTTTAACCATCTTCTTGTGTTTGAGTTGCGACTAGAACAATAACATATTACCATTGATAACTCTATTAGCTCGGTAAACGTGGCCACCAGGAATGACTACAGGTCACGTGAGGGAAAATATTTGCACTCGCAACGTTCCCCTCACAGTCAAACACATGGTTTCCACAACAGAGGACGGGGTCGTGGAACTAAAGTTAGAAATGTTCCACCTCAACACTACTCCTCCAATCAAAGACCACAATGCCAAGTCTGTGGAAAGCTCGGTTGCACTGCCAATAATGCTATTACAGGTTTGATCATGCCTACCAAGGCAATCCCCCTAATATGGTGGCTTATTCGGCATCTTTCTCCCCACAACTTGACACTAATTGGTATCCGAACACGGGTTCAACCAATCATTTTATCAATGACCTCAACAACCTGTCTGTACACTCAGAACCTTATCTTGGCAACGACAAGATTCATGTCGGCGATGAGGCAGGTTTATCTATCAAAAATATTGGTTCTGCCACTCTTTCCACCCTAGCAAATTCTTTTACTTTAAGTAAGTTATTGCATGTACCTCACATTCAGAAGAATTTGATTTCTATTAGCCAATTTACGAGTGACAACAATGTTTATCTTGAATTTCACTCTTCTTTTTTTTTCGTGAAGGATGAGGCAACGGGGAGAATTCTTCTGCATGACAAACCTAAATATGGCCTCTACATCTTTCCAACATCTATATCCCCCACAAACCATCCTCAAACATACCTCTCTCAACGAGCACCTCTTGATGTCTGGCATTGCCGAATGGGACATCCCTCCTATCAAACTGTCCGGCATCTTGTTTCCAAATTTTCTTTACCTACTTCGTCTAATAAAATTCCGAGTATTTGTTCGGCTTGTCAACAAGGAAAGAGTCATCGTCTTCCTTTTTCTAGTTTTCAATCAATCTCTACTCACCTTCTTGAATTAATTTTCTCTGATGTTTGGGGTCCATCTCCCATCATGTCAACCCACAACAATAAATACTATGTTTCATTTGTTGATCATTTTAGCAAATATACTTGGTTATTTCCAATCCTAGCAAAATCCAGTGTCATGTAAATTTTTTTCTCTTTTCAAAAACTTGTTGAATGTCAATTCAATTGCAAGATAAAATCTATACAAACTGGTTGGGGTGGGGAGTATCGCTCTCTTCACACATATTTTGCAAATATTGGCATTCAACACCGAATCACTTACCCTCATACATCCCAACAAAATGAATCAGTAGAACGGAAACACCGTCATATCATTGAAACAGGCCTCTCACTCTTATCTCACAGTCATGTTCCTCACATCTATTGGGATGATGCTTTTCTCATGGCCACATATCTCATTAATCGCCTTCCTACCACCCCTCTTGACATTTCACCATTGGAAAAACTATACAACCATACTCCTGATTTCTCTTCTCTAAAAATTTTTGGGTGTGCTTGTTTTCCTTTTCTTTGTCCTTTTAATCACCACAAACTTAATTTCAGATCTAAACGCTGCGTCTTCATTGGTTACAGCAACTCTCACCAAGGATTCAAGTGTCTTGATACATCCACTAGCAAGGTATTTGTTTCAAGACACATGATCTTCGATGAAAGGATTTTTCCTTTTGCTCACTCCAATGCAACACCAACTCAGCCGCCTTCATCCTCACATGCAACCTTGCCACTCTCTCTTTACAAAAATATTATGACTCACAGCCCCTCACCACAACCCAACACAACCCCACCCATAACCTCATTAACGCCAACATCATCGCTGAATATTGCTCATCCCTACCCTTCATTCTCTACTTCCCCTTCTCCAACCGTCTCCCCACCCATATTTCATCCCTCTCCTCATCCCACCACTCTTGCTCTCACCACCATACCAGCCCAAGAAATCCTTGCTGCTGAAGATCTTCCTCCACTTCGTCCTAATCAAATGGTCACACGATCTCAGAACAACATTGTGAAACCAAGGAAGCATTTGGATGGCACCATTCGGTATACTCTGCCACAAACATTTCTTGTAACAGGTACAATTCCTGAATCTCCAACCTGCTATTCAGAAGCTTCCAAACACCGAGAATGACGTGCAACCATGGATGAAGAATTCACTACACTCATGAAAAATGGTACTTGGTCTTTAGTTCCTGCAACACCTAGTCTCAATGTTGTCGGCTCCATGTGGATTTTCAAATCCAAACGGCGTTCTGATGGCTTTCTTGAATGAAGGAAGGCACGACTTGTTGCCAAAGGTTATCACTAGCAACATGGAGTTGACTTTGATGACACATTCAGCTCGGTGATAAAGCCAACAACCATTCACATCATGCTCAGCTATGCTGTCTCAAACCAGTGGCCAGTTCATCAAATTGATATTCAAAACACATTTCTTCACGGCAACTTAACTGAAGAGATTTACATGCAACAATCGCTTGGCTATATGCATCCCAGCTTTCCAAATCATATTTGTCGATTACACAAGGCACTATACGGATTGAAACAGGCTCCAAGAGCCTGGTACCATTGACTACAAGAGCATCTTCTGTCTCTCGGCTTTATGAACTCATCCTCCGACACTTCTCTTTTCATTTACAGACAGGGTTCAACTTCATTGTTCCTCATGGTATTTGTCGATGATATACTGATCATCGGCTCAAGTACTCTAGCCATCTCCTACCTGATCAGTAATCTCAGTCAAGAATTTACCGTCAAAGATCTCGGGCATCTCAAATATTTTTTGGGCATAGAAGCACATCAACTACCGATCGACCTTCTCCTTTCATAGAGCCAATACATTTTTAATCTTCTCCAACGCACCAAAATGTTGGATGCCAAACCTGTTTCATCTCCAATGTCCTCGTCTCAGAAATTATCTCTGTTTTTAGGAGCCGTTTACTCATAGCCTTCTAAATCCGCAGTGTAGTGGGGGTTTTGCAATATCTGTCACTGACTAGACCAGATATCTTCTTTGCCGTAAACAAAGTCTGCCAATTCATGCACAAACCCACAAACGACCACTGGACAGCAGTAAAGAGGATACTTCGATATCCTAAGTTCTCAATTCATTTTGGACCACTTATTCGACCAACCAAGTCAACACAACTCTCTATCTACTCTGATGCCAACTAGGTGGGTTGTCCGAATAATTGCAAGTCCACCTCAGGTTTCTGCATTTATTTTGGTGACAACTTAGTATCTTGGAGCTCAAAGAAACAACCTACTATGGCACGTTCCAGCACTAAAGCCGAGTACCGTGCAGTTGTCCATGCCACAGCAGAATCACTTTGGGTGCAATCTCTGATGCGTGAAATCGGTATTACTTTACCCCAACATCCACTCCTATGGTGTGATAACATTGGCGCCACATATCTCACTGCCAATCCGGTCTTTCATGCGCGAACTAAACACGTGGATATAGACTACCACTTTGTCAGGGAAAAAGTTCAACAAAAAAACCCTAGAAGTTCGCTTCATATCCAGCAAAGACCAACTTGCTGATGGTCTCACTAAACCAATAGTTTCTGCAAGGTTTGTCTTCCTCCGTGACAAGCTCAACATGCATTCGTCCCCTTTGACCTTGAAGGGGTATATTATGGAAATGAACGTTACAGATCACTCCAAATCAGCAAGTGTGTAATTGTTGTCATTACAGATCATGACAAATCAGCAACTGTAATTGCATCTTGATTCTAGGAGTCTATTATCTGCTTTCCTTGTATATTCTATAGACTAGAAAAGTGTATAACATGAACCACTAATATAAATACACAGCATCCCTCTCACTGTAACTCACGAGAGCTTTTCTATATTTCCCCTGTTGTTTTACCTAGCAACCCTGAACCAAACAATTAGGTGGCAGCTCCAAACAACCTCCGAATGCCGCACATCCATGTGCAATACCATACATCATACACACCTCATCTCTTTCACTAATTAACTCTCACACACTTACGATCACATATATTACATGTAATCAAAACACACAAAGTCATCCAAAATTTGCAAAACACCTTCTGAACAAAAAAAGGTCAGAAGTTGTAGGATTGCACTGGACATGAGGGAGTAGTGGCGGCGTGTGGGTTCCTCACACCATCGTCATTGTCGGTGCATGAAACAAGATGTCGTCATTAATTGAAGAGCAAAAGTTGGTGGATTTGAAGCGACTCTTTCACCTCTTCCTTTCCCTACTAGCGGTGAGTATTACCACTACCTGCAAGACAAAAAAATCAACACAAGATAGTAGTTTTTATTTATTTGTATTTTTTTAAGATCTGCCTCTCTCTTTCTCTATTGTAATTTCTTCTTCTGTTTTCTGATTGTTATTGTTTGGTTGTTGTGGATCTGCCATGAAGAGTGCCTTGCATTGTGGTTTAGGAGAAGGCTTTGGTCGATGATAGTTTTGGAGCTACGAGATTATGTTGCTAATTTTTGGATGGGGAGGTTGTTACTGATGGTTGGCATGTATGGGCTAATGTCTAAAGGAGAAGGAAAGAATATGAGGTTATCTCTACTAAAGAACCAACTAATGGTAGTTATCGTTGGGTCTTGACCGGGATAAGGTTGACGACAGTAATGCTGCTACTCGTTGGAATTGTCGTGGGTAGGAGGAGATGATGTCAGATTGGTTTATAAGATTGCTAGATCAGTGTGAGAGACACTGAGAGATGAGAGAGAGCTATTATTGTTAGCCTTTAATGAAATCTTTTTTTGTTAATGGGGAAATTGTGTGGTGCTAGTTCACGGTGAGGGTTTATATGGGTACCACCCCATGGTTTAGAATTGTACTAGTTATATGACCCGGGACATCTCGCGGGTCATTTTTTTGTATAAAAAATAGAAAAAAAATTAAGATTTAAAAGTGTTAGGTCTTTCTGCAAAGTTATACCCAAGAGTCTAAATTAACTGGGTTAACTAATATCAACAAACTAAATAAAAAAATTAATTAAAAAGAAAAAAAGAAGGCATCAGTCTTTTCACCATGGACTGCACTGTGCAGTCTACAGTGAAAGCCATAAAAACAAAAAAAAAAAACTAAAGGCATCAGCCTTTTCACTGTGGATTGCATACAATATTAAAAGATGAAATCGGAAGAAAAAAACTAATGAGAAAAAAAAATCTGAATCAGCTGAGTTAACTCGTTAAATCAGGTTAACCCGTCAAACCTGGGATTCGTGTCACGAAAGTGTGATAACTAAATAGAAAAAAGATTTAATATCAATGAACTAAATTAAAAAAAAAGATTAATTAAAAAGGAAAAGCAAAGAGAAAAAAACATACAGGAAGAAAAAAATTATTGAAGAAAAAGAAAAAACTCGGAATCAACTAGGTTAAACCATCAAACCTGGGATCCGTGTTATGAAAGACTAATAATTAAACAGAATAATTTAATATTAAGAAACTATAGACAAAAAAAATAAACTAAAGGCATAAACTTTTTCACTATGGACTGCACTGTGCAGTTCACAGTAAAAGGCTTAGAAAGAAAACAAAAAAGGAAAAAAAAAAAACAAAGTCATACGCCATGGGTTGATTTTTTTTGCTTGCATAAAAAATATCAAAAAAAGCTAAGATCTAAGAGTGTTAGGTCTTTCTGCAAAAATATATCCAAAAGTCTTAGGTCTAGCTGTGACGCTTGATCCAAGAATAATATTTAAATATTAATAATAATATTAAACTTACATGACTTAAGTTTAAGTGAGCCTGATTGCAACATCGAACCCAAGAGCATTGGATGTGGGTCTGGCTATAAGGTTGTGCCATAAAAATGTGATAATTAAATAGATTAATTAAAAAGAAAAAAACAAAGAAAAAAAATCAATAGGAAGAAAAAAACTAATGAAGAAAAAGAAAAGAATCTGAATTAATTGGTTTATCCTTTCAAACCAGGTTAACTTGTCAAACCTGTGATTCGCGTCATAAAAGTTTGATAACTAAATAGAAAAACAAATTGACGGGTTTACCCAGAATTAATTGGGTTAACCCATCAAACCAAGTTAGCCCGTCAAGCCTAGGATACGTGTCATGAAAGTCTGATAATTAAATAGAAAAAAAATTTAACATTAATAAACTAAACTAAACGAAAAAAACTAATTAAAAAGAAAACAAATCCATGTTAACTCGTCAAATCAGGTTAACCCATCAAACCCAGGATCCGTATTATGAAAGTCTGATAACTAAATAAAAAAAATTAACATTAACAAACTAAATCAAACAAAAAAAATCATAAAAAAAAT
>Ga0325411_1001116_pt1 | contig 29518 bp, 23 predicted proteins | sample PopdelMetagenome_13_FD_206181 | JGI IMG/M metagenome (GOLD analysis project Ga0325411, IMG submission 206181) | Populus deltoides microbial communities from Bellville, Georgia, United States - Xylem-PdIQD-R4 | ecosystem: Host-associated > Plants > Phyllosphere > Stem > Wood/Secondary xylem...
ATTTTTTAGAGGATATCAGAGAATGTTGTTCGATCACTTCCATGCAGATGGCTTGTGTCTCAAACTCAGCCTGCCATGTGTGGAGGAAAACAAGCCCTCAGAGCCTGTTTGGTTGGAACATAGGCAAGAGAAATACTAATGATAGACCGCAACCTAAGTATCACGAGGTTGATCTTCCCTTCTCAACATCTCTCGTTGACAAAACATTCTTGAGGGGTAAAATCTCTCTCTCTCCCTCTCTCTCTCTCTCTCTCTCTCTCTCAGAATCTCATTTTTGATAAATTAATTATGAACAGGTAGGGAGCTCAAGTGCTGCTACAAAGCCACCATTGACGGATTTAGTGCGACAAATTTCCATGATGGCTCTGACTTCAAGGGACCATGTGTGATCATAGGTTACACAAACAAGTCCTTCAAGTTTGGTGCATTTAACCCTGAAGGCTATAGAAGCACAGATGATTACTATGACACGTTTGATGCATTTCTCTTCTATTGGACAGACACTGAGAAAATTGACCCCATCATCTTACCCAAAGTTGGTGGCAGCGGTGCAGCCCTCTTTGATTATGCTCGAGGTGGACCTCAGTTTGGGGCTGATGGGTTGCTAATCGGGCCTCCACTAGCACCTGTCATGGGCGGGTTTGCAGGACCTGATACCAATTCAGGAATTGGTGACTTGAGGCAAGCCAAGTCCAGACTGGGATTGTCATACGCTAAAAGAGGAGACGGCAAGGAGTCTATATTCGGTGATGATTCCAGGGCAACTCTAGAAGAAGTCCAAGTTTTCTGCAGTCCTCAAATAGCAAGTCTATACTGAGGTATCTAGATACTGTATAAGGCTCTATATATATATAAAAAACCATTTTAGAGTATTCTTCCAAGTCACATAAAATCGGTTCTTTGATTACATAATTGGTTCTCAATCTCTGCAAAGCTTTACTCTTCTACAGTATAGATCATGTTTAATTAAATTAAATGGTGCTCTTCTTTTCTGCTGCAACTTGTTTTCCTAAGTGGAGCATAATGTTAGGAAAAACCAAATCCTGTGTTTGATTGGTGAGGGAAAGGGGCCGACCACACGCTCAAACAAAAGGCCAAAGTATAGGTGTTCTTGAAGAAGGATTGGGTGGGGCGGGGTGGCAGAATCCATTTCAGAGAATAAATTTTGGTTGTTGTGGTGTGTAAAGAGCTTGGGGATAATAGGTCCTTTAGGAAAGCATTCTTAAAGGTTGCATTAGTGTAGTCTCTTTGTCAAGATTCTTGCTAAAGTGAGAGGGGGGACAGTCTAAACTACCGTTGATGGATATACACATATATTTGCCATCTGCTTATTGGCACTTCCTTTTGAGTTCTCATTGCTCATCTTAATTCCATTAATCATTAGTTAATGATATATTTTGCAACTTTGGAAGGAAATATTCCTTTGATTTCCCCTCCACACAAGTGATTGGCGATTCCTGAAAGTAATGGAAGTTCAATATGGAGAGCTTCGTATTGGGGAAATGGACGAATATTCGTCAACAAGTTTCGGCATTTATTCCTTTTAAAGATTACTTAGACTGCAGAATTGGTTCGGTTTCTGGTCAAAGTCTAGTTGCGTGTGATTTAACAGTAAACAAGACCTGCACTTGGTTTTAGCTCTTCCCTTGAAGTTGATTCAGAATTGTCGCCGCATACCATTACTAGGGCTCTTTGAAAGTTGATGTAGAGGTGTCAGTTACCTCGTCACCATAACAAGAAGAGGAAAAGAAGGCTAAACTTGATCAAGAGTATTGCTCTGATGGATTGGCCTTATGGGGTGATCTCTCATGGCAAAGGAGCCTAAGGACCAATTCACTTAACATAAAATGAAGATTGTCTCGTCACATATACATAAAAGATAATAAAAAAAAACATTTCTTAAATATTTTGAATGGAAAGATAGCATGCTAATTACCTAAGACATTGACATGCACACATACAGACGACACTTTTAATGCTGGCTAAAAACGACCTCTCTAGAGTCCAGTCCAGTCCAGAGTTACAAACACAAGAAGCTAGAATTTGTTTGGATACGGAGAAACCTTGACACTGAATGATCAACCAGCTTGATATACAAGGCCGACCAAAAGATAAAAGTGGGTTTCTTAAAGCAAATTTTTTTATGGACTGGATTATGTCATGATCATGCTTTAAATCTCTAGAGAATATTGCATTCAAAAGCTCCAAGCAATCTGACAAATTATGGAGAGTAAAGACTACAACTGTTGTATACGAAAGTTGAAGCAGAAGTGATCTCAAGTTTCCACATCATACCCCACCCTAACATAATCACATATGCTCCATTCAGATCTGCTACAAAATTTATTTGTTTGTTTTCAAACAGGGGAAGGAAAAGGTAAAGAATCCGGAAAATATTTGGTGACGAATTCAAAGGTTTCTACCACAGTAACATCTGCACTCAAGGATTTCCATCAAACATGTGAGAGAGTTGCTTGTTCATCACAATTTGCATCAAATTTTGATCAGAATGGGCATCATTACTCTTAATGTGCTTGCATTTAAGAAAGAAATTATTATTGACTTTTACTGGCGTTCGGAAAAAGTTGGTAATTAGGGTGATTTCATTTGTGCTAGGCTGAACGGAGATTTTGAATGCTTATACAACATCAAAGCTTCTTCCATGAAAGAAGCTTATTTTATTTCTTAAAGCCATAGAGTAGACAATTCAAACTGACATTAACCAACTCCTAGTGAAATCTATAAAAGTGATTACCACCGGGGGGGAGTGCAGCCTTACTTAAATAAACAGGAACTGAAATAACATTTAGCTACTAAACAAGATAACATAACCAAACACAAGTCATAGGAAGGGGATTTATTCTTTATTTCCCTCCCAAGAACAAACATTAAAAGGCGTTGTCTTGGAGACCCCCCTTCTTGATTGTTTTGCTCGAGGTACACCCCTAGATCACAATCACCATGTTGTCTTCCTGCGACCAAAGACCGCCATATTCCCCCAAACTCCCATCTCCACTTGCTTGCCTGCAAATTGGAGCTTTGTTCCAATGCTCTGATCCTGCATTGAAATAAGAGCTACAATGATCTCTCCTTTCTTTTTTCAAAGGGTCGTGCATATCTTAGTGAACTGATCTGGTCAATAACCTTGATAGTGCATGTCATCATTCCCACCAAAACCCATGCAGTTTCCATGTTCTGAGTAAGGTGACAGGAACCCAATGTGACTGAGATCATCGGCATGCTCAATTTCTCCTGTAAAATTCGAGTATGATGAACCTGGCGAGAATTCTCCGTGTGTGTCTGGCTGCCATGTATTGATGGAGCTTGGATACTCATACTGTGGAAAGTATTGAGATGCAGCTTCATGTACTTGTGGATAGTCCTGAAACAAAACCATAGAAAAGATTAAAAAATCTTCGTTGTATAGAAATGTAGTCTATTAATTACGTTTCACCTAAGCTATACCTTTGAGGAATCAAGAATTAGTTCGGGTGAGATCCAATGGCTTGGAGGATTGCTTTCCAATGAAGCAGCTGGCTCAAGTTCTGACACTGTTGTGACTTGATAAGGAGACGCAATAGGAGTTGAATATTGATTCCCATTGTTATACAGGTAACTTGCTTGAGAAGACATGCCAAATGAGATGTTCGAAGGCTCGTTCGAGACTACATTAGAGGTGAAATCCACATTGCTCGAGCTACTTCCAACCTTTTTGGCTTTAGGCTCACCTTGTGGATCCCTCATCTTCAAACCTTGCTCATTCTTTTTAACAACACGGCACAAAGCAAAAGCTCCCTGGAGAAATAAAGTAACCAGATGCTTTCTCAGTCTTCTAAACAACTCAAATATAGGTTCAACAGGCATTGAACTTAAATGTGTTTACCTTAAAATTGGGTGATCCTTGAGAAAGATCATCGCAGAGGCGATACTCATGCATTACCCAGTCTGTCCTGTCTCCTAAAGGAGCCCGTCCGCGATAGAAAACGAGAGTCTTTCTATACCCAGTCACGGCAGATTGACAGACAACTTTCCGGTCTTTACCAGTAGCCTTCCAGTAGCCAGCTTGAGTGGCTCTATTTGTTCTCGAACCATTTGGATACTTACGATCCCTGGGACAGAAGAAGAACCATTCCATATCTCGTTTCGGCAGGAATGACTTCTCTGCGTATCACATATTGAAACTAAGTTAGATTTCCAAGTTCTGAGAACAATGTGATCGACAGGAAAAGAGTGATATGAAAATTAAAGGGCGGAACTGTTTCTTGTAGTGCTTTCCTTTGAATAAACTGTTACTGAAAAATGAAAGTTTCCGGCCGAACCGGACTTTGCAAGAAAAAAGTTGTTGAAGGCTCCACCGATAAAAGTATTCTTGAGATCAGATTAATCCAAAAACAAAAAAGATATCAAGCATAAAGAAAACAAAACAAAAAAGTGCTTTTCCAATATTAAAAAATATCTGTGTTCAGACTTCAGACAGCAATACTGAAGCTTCTTTCGAACCATAACAATTTAAATCTAAAGCAACAACGTATGAATTTATTGAGCTTAGGTCATAACTTGCCCACGAAAAACCAATCCATATCCCAAAGATATCTAAAAGGCAAGTAGCGTTGTATGCGTCATATTTACCTCTCTCAAACCAAGGGGCATTGACTATTCACATTCTCATGCCAATCATTTCTTGGATAGGAATAAGGAAACTTTGACGAAGCATTACAAATCATCGATAACAATTTTTCTCTTTACATCTTATAAACATAACAGTAGATGGGCTACTAGAAGAGAAGTTACCTGGCAACTCCCATGGATCGAATTTGTACAAATCGATCACGGGGATCACTTCAAGCTCAATTTCAAGCCCTTCAACTTTCCTATGCAGGTAATACCCTACCAATTCCTCATCAGTTGGATGAAAACGAAATCCCGGTGGCAATGAAGCCCCTCCCATTATCTCAATCTACCTAGAGTGAAAAAGAAATGAACAGGAAAACAAAAAACAGAAAAACAGAGTAAACAGAGTAGAGTAAGGAAGGTTTCTTGCTAAGTCCCCAGACTGTATCTATTAAAGATTTGAAAAATCCAAAAATAAAAGCTCTTATCAACACTAGATCTTTTACCAAGAATCAAGCACAACTTCCACAGGTTGTACCCATTGTAGAACTGAATCATTTTCCTTTGAAACTCGACTTTCTTATGATTAAAGTATTAAACCCCCACTAACCCCTCAGAATTTAGTCACAAGATGAAGTTTGAAATGAATCTAAAAACTTATTTTAACCAATACCCGGAAGCCAGAAATTTGCCTTAAATGCAAATTTAGATAGTGAATTCAACAAGAAAAAAAAAAGAAAAAAAAAACTTGGTCTAAAAACTAGTTAGAACTTCCAAAACCGGAACCTATTGCTATGACCAGAAGCCAAGACCATTCAAGAATCTCTCAAAAACTGCAAATCTCGAATGGTTTGGACTCAAAAACTTTTTTTGTGGGCTTCAAAAAGAGAGATTGACAAAAGAAAGGAGTAGATTGTGTGTGTGTGTGTGTGTGTAATTAAAGAAGAGAGAAGGCGAAGCTTGGTAGAGTAACAATGGAATTGTAATGTGTGTGTTTATATAATATACGATTGGAGTATGCAGTAAAGTCCAAATTTTTGCACACCGAAAGTGGAGAGGTTGCTTGTCTAGAGCGTGCCCAAAATTCCACAGGATGGGACCTACTTTACAACTTCAGTTCACACCTTACTGTTCTTTTTCCTTCCCGCCAATATAATTCGTGACCGTTACTTTTAATTAATTTTAATTGTTCTTTAGCTTTAATTCTTTTAATAATTCAATGATTCAAGTGGTTATCAATTTATGATGAATTAAAACATATAAAAAATAAAATAAAAATATTGTTCTATATTAGAAAAATATTATCTTCTTCTTCTTCTTCTAAGGAAATGGTGGGTTGAACATCCCTATACATGCCTCTTACTACAAGATTATTTACAGGTTTAAAATAATTCCAATAATTATAACAGAGGATTTGCTCTCTTACTACAAGATAATGAAGTTTATCAAATTTTTAGTTCTGAATTAAATTTTTTAAAAAAAAAACGACTACAAGATTGTCAATTTATAACATTCAAACAACGTGGTTTGCAAAATACTTGTCAATGCAAGGGATCTTGGATTCAACTGCAGAAAAAAAACAAAACCTCTCTTCCTGTCAACACTCTGTTCTTGCCGAGGAAAAACACTTGTAGATTCACAGGAACACAAATTTGACATGTTATCGGGAGATGAGAGCTCTAATCTTTCAATAGATTCTGCTCATCCTCCGCCCATTTCGGGTGTTGGTAGAACTCGCTTTAAGGATGCCACTGTGGAGTGGTCAAGCTGTCATTGATGGGAGAATTTGGGTTTTCTTCGTCGCCCAACCTCCCTCCGCGTCATTCTGAGTCAGACAAAACACTTTTCTTTTCTTTTTGGAACTGATTGAGTCATCAAACTGGGTCCCTTGTTCTAAAAGAGTGTCCTAAAAGTGCTTGCTTAGTTTTTTTAACCTTTTTAACAGGGATGACAACGGCATGTAATAATGTATAGGTTGGTTTTCTATTTTCTTTCTTGTTTTTTAATTAATTAATATATATAATTTTGTAAAAGAGAATGAACTACAATCCTTAGCCATCACAAAACTAAAAATATATATTTGAAAAAGCATTTGATTACCTTCAATCCTTATAATATATCGGATAGGGTTCTTATTGCCAGACTTTACAAAGGAAATTACATGTCATGAAAATCCATTTCTTTTCATATGGGAAAGCGGCAAGCAGGGAGAGCCGATATGCTGACTCATGGATTGCATGCCTGGATTTCCACCTATATATATATATATATATATATATATATATATATATATATATAGTCGGCTAGGTGTAAGATTTAGCAAGCAATATAAACTCTGCAAATTCGGATAAATTTCAAACCCTTGAACAAACTTGATGCGGCTATGAAATAAAGAAAATCCGTAAGCAAAACCCTTTTGGGGGTCTAAACGCAAGACTTGAATTTCACTCCTCGATCGGGCAATAAGCAACCCTCGTAGTCGTAGGTTTACCCGCACACTGTTTTATATTTAATTATGCAATAGTTAAAATAAATATTTTTTAATTATTACATAGATCGATGTTAACCTTACGAATTTCTCAAAGGCCACCGGTGCTTGTTTGAGGAAGCGATTTCTTTCCGACGATCCTCCTCTTTGATCGTCGGAAATTGTTTTTGCAAGCTATGTGGGTGTTTTGGTGAACCTGACTCCATGTGACCTCTGAGTTGAAGCTTCAATGCAGTAGGGTTAATTTAAGGGGACGCAGCAGCAGCAATCTCCATCCACTTAGACATTCCAAGGAGTACGGAAACTATATAAGTAGTACCATTTTTAAGTCGAGAATCCAAAGGCAAGTTCTTGGATCCCTCTTTCTTTCCTTCTTTCTTTCTTTTTTGGCTAGGAGTTTAACAATGTTTCTTTCCATCCTGTTTTTCAAAGATGTAACTTGCTTAATCTGGAAATATCTGGAAATTTGAAGAAATTTTTTGACGTTGTTGGAAATTTTTTTACGTTGTTGTAGTTCTTAAAGTACTTTTTAAATTATTTTTTATATTAAAAAATATTAAATTGATTTTTTTAAATGTTTTTTTTATAATTTTAATATATTAATATTAAAAAATATTATTTTAATATATTTTCAATAAAAAAATATTTTTAAAAAGTATCGTCATAAACTACAATAATAAATATACACGAATGCAAGCTTTACTTGCCAAACATATTATATTAAGAGTGTGTTTGAAGATTTTTTAATTTTTTTTACTTTAAATTAAATTTTTTATTGTAATTTTGAATTATTTTGATACATAGATATTATAAATAAGTTTTAAAAAATTTAAAATATATTATATTAATGTATTTTAAAATAAAATAACACTTTAAAAAAAAAATTTCACTTATCACGTTATCAACCACCATCTAAGTTGACTGTTTTTCCACTTTCTGATCGAATGAATTAGCCCCGAAATCTCAAAGTGGTGAGATACAAAAAGAAAACTGACCCACAGAGGGGACTCCAAAGTCTCATTTGATGAGGTGGTTTACAATATACAGCCCCATAAAATCAAATGTGAAATGAAATGCACATAGAAAAGTTCAGTGAAGGATCGATCATGGAAGAAATAAGAGGGCACATAGCTCTTTCTTTCTTCTGTGGGGGGTGGGGGGACTGGAAAATGAGAACCACCTTATCCCCTTTGTCTTGTGCTTTCGGCCCCTTTGTCCCTTGGCGCCTTGGACCATGGTTAGCACCGCCCGCCCGCCCCCTGTCGTCAACAGTTGAGGAAGTCTGTGACCTTTGAAGAGCCACCAGACAAGGGCACCCATATATATTGCTTTCAAAATTATGTGCAGGGGAAGTAAAAATAAGAGAAGTGTTCGCTTATTTATTTCATGGTAAACAGGAGTTCTAATTAATCTCTAAAGATTTTATTATGTTAAATAGAAGATAAAAATTACTCTTAAATATTTTATCCAATTGTATTGTTATTTAATTTTAATGATAAAAATATTTATTATGCGTGCATACATGCCAATGTTTTACCTAAAATAAATATTTATATTTATTAGAAGAAAAAAAAACTCATAGGATAATGATTTGAGATTTGGGTTTTACAATGAATTAAACATAATCCTTACTTCTTTTTTTATTATTATTATGGGATGAGGTTTGAAGTAGTGATAAATAAAAACTCAGATTTTGATTTGTTTCTTTCCATTACACAACATAAATAAATCAATCACAAATTAATTATTTTTCTAAATATATCCACAATAAATAATCACTAATATATATCTCTGATGAGGACACACTGCGAAGGACACCCCTGCTAGGAAAAAGGGAAGGCGTTGCTATGGCTGGTGATGGAGGAATCGACTACTGGGTTTGTGGATATTGTTTCTCTGTTGTTGTTGGTAGTCGACTGAGAGAGAAGGAAACTTTGATGGCTATTTTATTTTTGGAATGGGAGAGTGAAGGGACAAACATGGTGGTACTGATTCCAGTCGCTAGATTTTTAGTGTGGTCACACTGTGAAGAATGCCACTACAAACTGAGCCTATGAATGAAACATGAATTTTACTGGTTGAGTTAGATTAATTTAATATATTATTGTTTTAATTTTTATAAAAAAAATAATATTATGTTATTTTTTTTTTAGCTAGGGAACTTTTTAGACTAGTTTTCCACTTTTTTTAACCTGTTAAATTAATTAATCAAGTCGTATTATATCAAACCATGATTTCATTTGTAATTTAAGCTAAGCAAGGGTCTAGGGGCTCACGGCGGGAGGCTTCAAGGTTAATTGATAGAGGCAAGTTTGATGATATTTTTAAAGAATTTTCCATGAAAATACATAAGCGATGTATTATTTTTATGTTTTTTTAATGCATCCACAGTAAAATTATTAGAGTTTTTCTTGTAATTAAAACTTGCTTTCAAGATATCAACTAAGATTTGATTTATTTTTTTGGGTTAAAAATCACATTGAAAGTGAATATTGTTTCACGTTAATTTTTTTTTTTTGTCTAATTTACGACTTAGAGCGAGCTAGTAATTATCAAAATCTAAGGAAGGTATAGATCATTAGTGAATTTTTTGAACCCCAATATTAGAACTTCAATGTAAACTCGAATCAATATCAAAGCATTTACAGTTGCCGGAAGAAGTTCATGTCCGTCGCCATTGTTATAATGGTCGCATAGATGTTTCTTTTCCGGCCAGTTACTAGAATTGTCAAAGAATTATCTCAACTCAATAACTTAAGTTATTAGATAAGGTCTCATGATATGATTTATATTATTATCTAACACACCCCCTTAAGTGAAAGCCTTTTGGACTTGAAACTTACACAGGTCCACATTACCTTGTGCTTAATTTTTTATCAAATAAATGAGGATGGTGAGATTCGAACTCGAGATCACTTGATCATCAAGGCTCTGATACCATATCAAATAATCATCTCAACTTAATAACTTAAACTATTAGATGAGGTTGTAGAATATGATTTATATTATCATCTAACAAGTACCACGTATGAGAGATAGAGAGCAGTACAGAGAGAGATGGGACAGGTCCCACATCAGTGGGTGAGATTGCATTTTGGAGATTGGATCTTAGTGATAATCATAAAGGAAAAGCTCCTACCCATGATTTTGGCTGCATCCAACAAATTATTGTGCTGAGAGAGAGAGAGAGAGAGAGAGAGACCTGTGACCTGTGAGTCATTTTGGCTTCATCTATGATCTATCTATGATCATGCACTGTAATAATTTCGTCTTTTGGAAAATGTTAAAAAGGAAAAAAAGGTCCAGCCTCCAAACCCTATTTGGCAACTTGGAAACAGGACAAAGGAGGTTTGCATTTGCCCTCTCCCCTCTCTTTACAATAATATTATGTTAATCAACAATGTCCCCCTAATCATCATTCATAGTTCTATAAAGAAACCTTGGCCTGTGAATCAAGCTACAGCTATGAGTTCATGTACGGGACATGTTAGGACACTAAAGTGGCGACTTATATGCATTTTTGTTGTATTTAATTCCACATGTAATTGCTGGAGGATAGACTAAAAAACTTGTTTGCCCACATGGCTGCATCGTGTTTTTATCGAGATTTGAAGTTCTTTTATTTTAAATATTGATATCAAAAAAAAATTTAAAAATATTATTTTAATATGTTTTTAAATAAAAAATACTTTGAAAAAACATCACATTTCATTATCATACACTACCTAACATGATTATTTAATAGTAATTAGTAGAGAATTCAAAGATTTTGTTTCATATGAGAATATTGACCAAGACTTGTAGATTCTCTGCTGGCGATGAACTAGCTTAACAATTGGATTCAACTGGGTAAGAATATGTAATCTAACCATTATGGTCAAACAATGCATTGAGTGTTAAGAAAATCTCAAACAGACAATAATCTTTGATATCGAAAATGACATGCGATTCTTCCCTAAAGTAGCAATATTTAATAGCAGAATGTTTTAGAGCTTCTTGGATGTCTTGCTTCGTGTTTTGCGTTATCAACGACTGTTGAACAAACGTAATGTTGATTTCATTGAAGAAGAAAGGACAAAGGGGATCAAAGATTCCGCACTCGATGACTTGAACCCAGACGGGATGATGGTCGACGAATACGAAAGCCACAGTCAAAAGTAGCCCACCATCCACTATTTGGATATCGTCATCATGAGGCTGTTAGCTCCACAGACTAACTAGCTTGAATGAAGAAATGGGCCATACTCAAGCCTAGTTCTAAGATCAGAACCCAAGCCTAACCTTCATAGAAACACCTTGTTATGAAATCAAGACCGAGAGGAAGATCCATATGCATGGACTAGCATGATATGAAGCCTATATCAAAAAGGAAAATAAGGAAAATTGAGTGCATTCAAGTGGATTGTAAAGTACATAAATAAAAATACAAAAGGGTAGAAATGCATCGAAATTGATAGCTGCAATTTGATTTGTGCATCCCTTGGTTTTTTTTATTATTATTAATGTAGATATTCAGTTCATGGACTAATTTCACAAACTTTAAAATTAATAATTATATAATTCTTTAATAATTATAATATTAACATAATTCTTTAATAACTATAATATTACCAACTACAAGATTTAAACATGAAATCAAAGGAGAAGTAAAATTTTTAGTTTTAATTTTTTATCAATAGACCATTCATTAGTGGTTATGAATCCGATTTGAGGTTGAGTTAGAGATTGAGCTGGGCCTCTTCTCGTCCTCAGTCCCGTTGCCTCGCCTCAATACGACTAAAGCCCGATCATGTTGAGACAGGTAAAACGTATTGAGAAAAACTCAAAAGATTCTTTGGAATATTTGGAGAGCCAGTTGGTAGCTTCACATCATAACCCCAAACTTCTGGTTTCACTATCTCCCTCTTCTCAGGGGACATGTATTGGTGATTGACTTGGGAGTCAAGGCATTATTGATTGAGATTCTACAAAACTAAGACAGTACTTTTATTAGTTAAAATCCTATAGTTTCAACAACTTTGTCACTTGTGTTGTGTGTCTTTGTTCGAACATCTAGTCTGTTATTTGAAGCATCGTCATCGTCATCATCTATGTCTGTTTCAGCTTTCACTCCCCAAATTCACACACCCCTTACAATTAAACCCAAAATCAAGCACAGACAGAAACAGAAGCCCAAAAGCTTTTCACTTTCCACAACCCCAATAACACAAGCAAGTTTCTCTGACCCTTTTGTTCTTCAATTAGCCGAGACTCTTGAAGACTCCCTTTCTCCTTCTGTCTCTCTTCAAAAACTCAGAGATTCCTCCTCTGAATCTCTTCTCTCTACTTCCTGGCCTTCTCGTAAAGATGAGCCCTTTAGGTTCACCGATACTTCATTCATCAGGCACTCACAAATCATTCCAATCACCAAACCACCACAATTAGATTATTTACCAAGCATTAATGGGAATACCCTCTTGCCTAATATTGTTATTGCTGATGGGTTTGTGTTAAATTCTATGTCAAAGGTGTCTACTTTACCTGATGGGGTTTATGTAGGTGGTTTGTTGAGTGATTCTAGTGATAGAATTGCCAAAAGGGTATTGGAGTTTGTAGGTGATTTTGAATGGGGTGATTTGTTTTGGTCAGTTAATGGATTAGGAACTCCTATTATGACAGTGGTTTATGTTCCTGCTGGTGTAAAGGTGGACAATCCAATCCATTTTAAGTATGTTTCAGTCGAGGGAGGAGAGGAGGGGTCTAAAAAGTTGCCAGTTTCGAATCCGAGGGTGTTTGTAGTGGTGGAGGAGGGAGGGGAGGTTGGGATAATTGAGGAGTTTATGAGTAAAGAGGGGAATGATGATAAGCGTTATTGGGCGAATCCTGTTCTAGAAGTGGTGATTGGGAAAGGAGCAAAGGTTCGGCATTCTTATGTGCAGAGTCAATCCTTAAATTCTGCTCATATAAAGTGGACTGCAGTGCGACAGGTGATTTCTTTTGGTGGTTTTTCTTTTCTTTCTTTCTTTCTTTCTTTTTTTTTTTTTTTTTTTTTTTTGCTTGCATATTTTTTGCTTTCTTTCTTTTCTTTTCTTGTTTAGTAACTAGCTAAACATAGCATGAGAAGAATATAATCATATTAGGAGGATATGGAAATGAGCTCAATGCGCGTGTAAACGGGTCAAATTGCTGTATAATTAGTTTCATGTTTCAACACAATTGCACTTGCATATGTTGCTGAGTTAAAGAAAGGTTTTTATGGAACACCAAGTAAAATAAGAATCTCATTAATCAAATAATCATGTAATTCTTGTTAGTGGAATTGTTAGAAGCCATCTATTATTTCGTTACCAATTCTGATGTTTTAACACTTTTTGAATGATTCGAGATATTATATAATGAAAACTTGACATACTGAAGTGAAGTTTCATATGGAGCAAAAGGACATAATTAAGGAAGTTGGCTATGCACTTCTTTGTTTTTGGCTGAGTGTTTCCAAAACTGCAATTCAATGAATGGTTTTCAATTTTAGATCCCGAAAAGGATTCTGTATTTGACTATTCTTAACTCTGAAGCAGGGCCCTCAGATGAAGCAGCAGTTTTCTTTATATGGAGGTCATCATCATTGTTCCAAAGACAAAATTCACCATTCCTTTCTTGTGATTTGTTCGTAATGCTGTGGGTTAGGATTTAGAATGAAGACTGTTTTGAGAGAAACAGTTCTTTCAATAATATATAAGGAGACAAGGGGTGGTGGGAGACAGGTTTGCCTTTGAGGAGAAGTAATGATGCCTCTTGCTAACAGATGATGTTGTGAGAGAGATTGTGTATAATTATTAGATTGAACTAATTTTGACTTCAATGAGCATTTTTTTATCTAGAGACAGTTTTGTGTTGGTATGAGCAATCTGAATAGAGATTCTTCCCTAAGTGAGTCTTTACCAAAAACATTTGGTTGCTCTTGTCATCTGATAAGCTCCTCCTCACCCATCCTCTCAACCCTAACCCACAAGAAGTGACTTGAGTTCATGTTGCACGTCAATGATATGAGTGAGGGCAGATCTTGGTCTGAGGTTTTTGCATTGATTATTTCTGTTCCTTCCTGAGGAAAGCATCCATCATTTTTGTGTTTCATTCTCATGTGTTTAAATCCTTTATCTCTTACCAAAACAATTCCAATTATTATAATTTAGTTCACTTCTCTTTGAGGCAGTTGCTGTGGGATGGGAAAATGCTCTTGCATCCAAGTAGAGTATGCTTTCTGTGTTATTAGGAGTGCCTACTTTTGTTCATGATATCCAATCGGGTTGGAATGGTCGTTTACCTTTCTTTTTTTTTCCATTTTCTTCTATGTTATAGCTTGGGGAATGTTTTGTTCACCAAATTGATCTGGTACATGCTTCTCTTTATGATCGTGCCAAATGTGTTTTTTTATTTTTCAACAGTGTCTGTCATGAGAGGTGTTTTAGAGATGGATAAATGGCAATTAGGAAGCCATTTTCTTCAAAACTGGGAGTTCTTGTGACTAGCCATGTGCCCGGGATTACTTAGGAGTTGCTGCTGGCTGTTGCATTAGTTGAGGAATTGCTTAGGCACAAAAAAGCTTGAGGTTTCCGAGCCTTTGGTATCTACTTCTCTGGAATATTTCTGTTCACTTGATTAATTTAGTTAATATTCATAATTTGGTTTGGTTAACTCTAACTATGCCATGATATTTGGTGGTGGCATATATTTGGTAGAGTCCATTGTGGATGTTAACTGAAACTGAGGACTTGCTTGCATGCATGCATGCTAGTTGAATGACAAGGATGGTTAATTGTCCTGCTTCTAGTGTAGACTTGATGCGTCGAAAAAGGATGATGGGAATGAATCTGAAGGGTATATTAGGTTAGTTGGAACTGATCTGTGTTGTTTTCAAGACCAAAATTGGATTGACCTTGAGCTTTTTTAGGTTGTTTCTTGCTGATAACCTAGAGCATTATCTTAATCTGCTGGATGGAGTTTGCTTTAAAGTGTTTAGGATTACCTGAGAATACTGTCGGCCTTTGAAAACTATGGTACGTGTAGAAATATTGCTGGTTTCATGGGAATCTTCTCGTGTTTATGTAAAGCCATTGAGGTTTAGGGTGAGAATATAGATATGGATTTCAAAATAGAGGGCTTGTCATGTAGAGTGGTTAAATTTGTCTTTGAGTTTTATATCTTTACCTTAGAAACTCACTTAGTTAAAGGGAATATGAAGGTAGCAGGTTATTTAAAGTGTATTTCTTCAGGAAATGTTAATTTTGGTTTTAATGTTGCTAGGTGTTAGCAACAAGTTTGAATAGGTTCTGTGTTTTGTTTCTCACATGGTGCTTTTGGAATGAGACGTGGGAATGTCTTAAATCTTCCTCTTATTCACTCAAATCTTTGATTTTCAGATTAAATCTTACCTGGATTGTTAGTACTTGCTATTCTTTTCTTGACTTTTGGTGGTTTTGTTTTGGTTTACTTCCTTGGCCGGGGTGTCACTTGTGTGCTTCCCATATTTGGCTTGCACTGTTTTTAGTGCTTTCTGACAAATTTATCATGAAGCCTATCTTTTGGGAATGTCTCAAGGAAACATGTTTCTTTTTTTTAAATTTGCTCAAAACGTGAGATGACAATGGGCCTTTTATATTATAAATTAATCAGGTTCTTACTAGTAAATTGCTTGAGCTCTAGTGATTTCAGTTGGTATTTCTTGCTTGGTGTGCTTCTGTTGGCACCTTTTGGTCATGGAAGTGGCGCTGAAATTATTCATAATAAGTCATTAATTCAATAGAAGAATGTAAACATTACGATAATGCTAGTGCATATTTTACCTCTGTTAATTCTCAGGCCTATTCAATGATTTTCGGGTGATGAATTTATCCAGCAACAATGAATTTGACTTTATCTTCGGATGATGAATTTACCCAGGTACAATAAATTTGACTTCAAGTGGATCATTTGCAGGAAGCAGCTAGTTCCTATGAGCTTGTAGAGGTAAGCACTGGCGGGAAATTGAGTAGGCACAATCTCCATGTTCAACAATTGGGCCCAGATACAGCAACAGAGTTGTCAACTTTCCACTTGTCTGTTGGTGATCAAACACAAGATTTACACAGTAGGCTAGTCTTGGACCATCCAAGAGGTTATTCTCAGCAACTTCACAAGTGTATTGTTGCTCATTCACAAGGACAAGCTGTCTTTGATGGGAATGTAAAGGTTAACAGGTAAGGCTGTTGTGTCCCATCATATGTGGTTTTTGTTATAACATTTATATTTTTTTTGCTTCATTGTTTGTTAATCTTTATCTTTCTGATGCCTCATTACTATTCCCGTCCTCATGTTTTGGATATTCCTGAAATTTTATTGATTTGAATTCTAGGTAAATAATTATAATGCCTATCATGACGACTGTTTCACATGATTGCACCTAATTTTAATGCAATGATAACTCAAATACAGTAATTTTATGGAGCTTCTTTCACTAAATTGTTGCTGCAAGCTTGTCAAGCTCCTTGACATTTTTGTTCAAAATAGTTATGAGAATTTATAGAGTTGGAAGTATTTTACTTTCAATTGGTCTAACATGCGTCAATTGGTCTAAACATGTGTCTGGAAGAGGAAAGATGAAAGTACAAATTTTAAGTTGTACTCGCATTCAGCGCTCCAAAGGATGCTCAGTGTTTCGTTGGTAAAGAATGGCAGGAGAGAATACTGATTAGTTAATTTCATTCTATCAGTTACCTTGTACATTTTACTCGCTGATATAGCAAGTGCAAAGCATCTTATTGGTTGGTCCTTCTTGGTGTATGCCTTTCATAGAACTATATTTCTTTTCTGCAGATATGCACAGCAGACAGATGCGGGACAATTAACAAGGAGCCTCCTCCTTGAACCCCGTGCAACTGTGAATGTCAAACCCAATCTCCAAATTATTGCAGATGATGTCAAGTGCTCCCATGGAGCTGCAATAAGTGATCTGGAAGAAACCCAACTCTTCTACTTTCAGGCACGTGGCATTGACCTAGAGACGGCTCGAAAAGCTCTTGTATTTTCCTTTGGTGCTGAGGTGATTGAGAAGTTGCCTTATTCTTTCATCCGGAAACAAGTCGAGAATCATGTCAAGGGTTTGCTGGGTTCCCCTTTCAAGGGATCCTCGCATTGAGGGGTAGTGGATGTTTCACAAACTCGTGTTTTGACAGAGTTATAAATTGCTTTGCAGAGGGATAGTCACCACCAGTATATTTTTGGGATATACCAAGTAGCTGGTAATGTTCTATTGGGGTTTCATGTATCCAACGATGAAGAGGAATGTTGTGCTACCATCAAAATGCAAAATTAAAGCAGATATCTTTTGTTGTTTCAAAGCTGTCACTGTTATGAGCTACGGTGGTTATCCAAACTGTAGACAGAAGAGAGGAACCACTTGGAATTTTATTTAACAAAATGCTCACAACTTCAGTCCCAAACTCGCAAGTAATGTTTGCCGCCCTTACCATCACATGGTGCCTACTTGTCTCTCTCTGAGGAGTAGCTCACTGTGACAGAGGACGATGGATTTGATTAGGACGGCCCAAAACTGATTTTTTTTCCCCACTTAACATAATATAATAATAAAAGGCAAGCTCTCTCAGACGTGCATAAATTAAAAGAGTTTAACCAAATATATCCAACTCCAAGAGTTCTGTGTCTGAACCCAAGATACATGTTCCTCCACTTCCATAATCTTTCATACTCGAGGCAGCAGTTTTGATTTCTTCCAAATTTTGCACTAAAACAATATTCCATGATTTAGGACTAGTCAACCAAAGCCAAGGCTTAAGCCCACATGCTGGAAATCCCACATCGTTCAGTTGACAATATCTGCCCTCTTTTTTAATGCCTTCTCCAGGAGAGAATTTCGTGTTCGTAGAAAGGAGAGATGGTTGGCATCTCCCCTGACAGGGACGGGAACAGCTTTCGGGCTTCCCTGTTACCACACATCCGGTTAAGGCTCTCCACCTTATAGGTGGATCTATAACCAAATTTTTTTTTTATCTTTTTACCCCTCAACTTGATTATATAGGGCTTCTCTCCTCTTCAGTATCCATCTAGATTAAGATAAGGTGTCCAAAAATATCGAGAGGGGCATAAACATCTCCCGCTCCAACTGAACTGATAGATATTTTCTTCAACCAGGGAGTGCTCCCTGCGCCGGAGTCATGGCTGCCAGTCTTTCTACAGCTCTCGATGTCCATTTTACAATACCAAAATCAGATACAAAGAGACCCATTTTCTTCACTTCACCAATCAGGCATAACCCCACCAAGAAAAGACTCGCCATTTCTTGCAACTCTTCCACCTCAGAAACATCATCCTCTACAAAACCACCACAAAATCTCTCAGAATCACCCAGCCCCAAAAACCCTTCTTTATCTGACCAACTCAAGCCTCTCTCCGCAACCACTCTCTCCACCAAAGACCATAAAGCTCAACTCTTGTCAAAACCCAAGTCCACATGGGTCAACCCCACAAGACCAAAAAGGTCAGTGCTTTCACTTCAAAGGCAAAAGAAGTCTCTTTATTCTTACAATCCTCAAATTAGAGAGTTGAAACTCTTTGCGAAGAAGCTGAATGATTGTGGTTCTGGTGAGGATGAGTTTGAGTCTGTTCTTGAGACAATCCCATACCCACCAACTAGAGAAAATGCTCTCTTGATACTCAATAGCTTGAGGCCATGGCAAAAGACTCATCTTTTCTTCAACTGGATCAAGACCCGGAATGTATTTCCCATGGAAACCATATTCTACAATGTCACAATGAAGTCTTTGAGGTACGGGTTGCAGTTTGATATCATTGAGGAGCTTGCTAATGAGATGGTAAGCAATGAGATTCAGCTTGATAACATTACTTATTCAACTATTATTACTTGTGCTAAAAAATGCAGTAGGTTTGATAAGGCTGTGGAGTGGTTTGAAAGAATGTATAAAACTGGATTAATGCCTGATGAGGTCACATATTCTGCTATTTTAGATGTTTATGCTAAATTAGGCAAGGTTGAAGAGGTTTTAAGTTTGTATGAGAGAGGGGTAGCTAGTGGGTGGAAACCCGACCCTATAACATTCTCTGTATTGGCAAAGATGTTTGGTGAGGCTGGAGATTATGATGGCATTAGGTATGTTTTGCAAGAAATGAAGTCTCTTGGCGTGCAGCCTAATTTGGTTGTGTATAATACATTGTTGGAGGCAATGGGCAAGGCAGGGAAGCCTGGCTTGGCTAGAAGTTTATTTGAGGAGATGGTGGACTCAGGGCTAACCCCGAGTGAGAAAACACTAACTGCACTAGCTAAGATTTATGGTAAGGCTAGGTGGGCCAAGGATGCCATGGATTTATGGGAACGAATGAGGTCAAATAACTGGCCAATGGATTTCATTTTATACAATACGTTGTTGAACATGTGCGCAGATCTTGGCCTCGTTGAGGAGGCCGAGATGTTGTTTGAGGATATGAAGAGATCAGAGAAATGTAGGCCAGATAGTTGGACTTTCACTGCTATGCTAAATATATATGGCAGTGGAGGGAATGCTGATAAATCAATGGAGTTGTTCGAAGAGATGTCTAAGTTGGGTGTTGGGCTTAATATAATGGGTTGCACTTGTTTGGTTCAGTGCTTAGGGAAGGCAAGAAGAATTGATGATTTGGTTAAAGTTTTTAATGTTGCGATTGATGGAGGTGTTAAGCTGGACGATAGGTTTTGTGGGTGCCTGCTCTCTGTTGTATCGTTATGTGATGAGAGTGAGGATGTTGCTAAGGTCCTAGCTTGTTTGAAGCAAGCTAATCCAAGGTTGGTTGCCCTTGTGAGATTGATTGAAGAAGAAGAAACTAGCTTTGAGACCCTAAAAGAGGAGTTTAGGGCTGTTGTCAGCGGCGCCGTGGTGGAAACAAGAAGACCCTTTTGTAATTGCTTAATAGATATATGTAGGAAGAGAGATCTTCATGGGAGAGCACATGAGCTGCTCTATCTGGGAACCCTTTACGGATTATACCCAGATTTACACCACAAGACTGTAAAGGAGTGGAGTTTGGATGTGCGCTCACTGTCAGTGGGTGCAGCTCACACTGCACTTGAAGAGTGGATGGGGACCTTGACCAAATTCGTGCAGCGCAATGAGGAATTGCCGGAGTTATTTTCAGCTCACACGGGTTCAGGAACTCACAAGTTCTCACAAGGCTTAGCCAATTCATTTGATTCCCATGTGAAGAAACTTGCAGCACCTTTTAGGCAGAGTGAAGAGAGAGCAGGTCATTTCGTGGCCACTCGGGAGGATTTAGTAACCTGGGTGCAATCAAGGATTCCGTCTTCGGTTACAGCATGAACCGCAATGTAACTGCACAGCCCAGATGGTGCGTGGAAATTCGTCCTACTGTATGACATCAGATGAAATAGGATGCGCGCCATCATGGTGCTTCTGTTCTGTGGGTGCTTGTTTGGTTTCAATTTATTCTGGATGCTGGAAAATGTTATTGAGATATATATGAAATACGATGATGGTGTTTGCTAATGGCTATTTTGAGGCAACTGCAATTATATTCATGCCAAATGCACTCAATGATACTTCCTAATTGTTTAAATAAATAGATCAAGCTGCTCTTTTTGTTTGTGATCATTATTATTTGTATTCTTGAAGATGGATTGCAATTACGTGTTTCATCGCATGCAAGCATCACAATTATTGAGTCAAAAATGAATTTTTGAAGCACAATCTGATAATTGCTATGATGCCTTCAATTTAATTATAACAAAGGCCTACATAAGATGGTTAACAATCTTTTTAATCTTAACCAAACATTTGTTTGAATGCTAACTATTTTACATTAAATTTAATGACTCAAATCAGAAGTAATGTGATGAACGAACCTCGTGGAAGCCAAACCAAACCGCACCGTGGAAATAGAACTACCTCCTCACTTCTTCATCCCCTACATCCATCCTTATTTCATACTGTAATTACAGCTTTCGGTTCCCTTTGGGGCAGTTGCTGCTGAGAAGTGTGGCCTTCTGCAACAATTTGTTTGTACAGGCAGAAGATAAAAATTCCACACAAGGAATGTGTAGAAACCTCCTTTTTTCTATTAAACCGCAGTGGAGAAATCCACCTTCAAAATTACAACTCACCTTTAACTAGGCATTCTCCTAGTTCAGTATACCCACCCCCACCCCCCCATAACAACCACCCCCCCCCCCCCCCCCCCCCTCTTTCTTTTTGCTCTAAAAGAAGAAGAAAAATGAAATGAAAAGAACGAAAAATGAAGGCAACTAGGAATGGAGAAAGCCTCCACCTGAGCAAACATCTGTCTAAACGAAGAAGGAATAGGAACTTCCTTTTCTTTTTTCAATTCCTAGAGCATTTGCTAACCCCCATCATTTCCTCGGGACATCTACGAGCTATAGACAGCTACCTGGCATTAATATTTGCCCATATCATTTGGACTTCACCCCTGTTAACCGTATACCACCCCAAGCAAATTTCCATGACCCATGAAAAATGGGTCACTGCTTACCAAAAAATCGACTTGAGAATTGGAACTGCATCCCATATTGTGTAGAAAGGTCATCGGGAATGGAAAACACTGTCCAGTGCACCAAGACTTTTAAAGGTACTTCCCCGATGACTTCCAAATTCTTCCTTCAAGTGATATTACCATAACGGTAACATCATCATGGTACTTTCGGCGATCCCCTTGCGGGATGTCCAGTAATTCATGGAAATCCATTCCTGCAGACAGTCCATGGGTGTTGAAAATCAGCACTGCTCAAACAGTTGGAAAATACAGTACATGAATCAACTAGAAAGCTTAAACTATGATAAACATGAAGAATAGAATGTACCAGTCTTATTTATTCCACATCAATAAATAATGAATAATGTTCAAAGAAAATCCCCAGAAATAGTTTGCATCTCTTAACAAACTTGGCATTTTGATATATTATAAGAAAAAAAACAAATGGAAAACACGATTAGTGGGAGAACCATAACAAGAATAGTGAGAGAACCATAACCCCCCTTGAAGACCCAAGTTGTAGAATATTATTCGCAATCACATAGCAAGCAAATATCAAAACCAGGATTCAGAGGGCAGAACAGGAAAGCATGAAGAGCAAAGGCTGGTCCCTAGATAAAAGTAGAGTTGATCTAATATCTGCTACACAAGTTTGCAGAATCACATAAGTGGGGTGGCAGAAATTACAACGCAACATCACCTCCCATCTTATTAATATAGAGAAGTTTTTAATTATGTGGGTAGGGCATTGGGTACCCTACATTTTTCTACCAGGCTTTCTGTGAACCTGAAATGTTTCTCCACATTATATACAAGTAAAAGTGGATGTGGTATCAAGCAATTGATATGACTAGCAGAAAAAAATAAGTAGGTGTACCAGCTTTCTTGGCTGCACGAGAAAGAAGCTCCTCTATCAGGTGCTGTGCAGGGTCTCCATCAGGAAACTTCTCCATGAAACTCTCAACATGAAAAACCACTTCCTGATTTGTCAGATACTGATATAATCCATCAGAAGAGAGGACTAAAAACTGATCTCTTGGACACAGTTGATGATGATGAAGAGAAGGTGAACAGGATATGTATGGTGCGGTGCCAATATACTCATTTCGAAACATTTCCAGCAAGGCATCATTCAACTTGGGCTGTGCCAACATAAATTGTTATGTAAGTCAATAAGCATCAATAACACAAGATCCTCAACTGAGAAAAATATCTATGTTAAAGGCACGTTTGTTTTGCAAAAAAATATTTTCCCAAGGAAAACATTTTCCTGAAAAATGAGTTGTTTTCCATCATTTGGATATATCAAGGATAATAAGATGAGAAAAACTGCAATGATTGTAATGAAGCTGGTAGTAGTGCTGATAGCTATTGTGGTAGCGTTAATGATGGTTACAATTATAGCATTTATAATACTAATAAAATTGATGATAATGGTGGTGGTCAGAGGATAATAGTTGTTGTAATGGTGGTGATTGTGACAATAATGATAAAATGATAATTAATTTAATAACAAGGTGGTTGTGGTGGCAGTGGCAAAAATAGTGGAGGTGGTGGTGGTAATGGAGTTAGAGAGTTATGGTGGGATGGTGATTAAATAGTAATTATATTAGTAATAAGATGTTGGCTGATGGTGGTGGGGCCATGGTTGTGTTGATAGTGGTTATGGTGGTGGTGGTGGTGGTGGTGGTGGAAGATTATGGTGGGGTGGGTGGTGGTGGTGGGACTGAGGTGGTGGTGGTGGTGGTGGTGTTGATGAATATCATGAGTTATAGCATCACGGAAAATACTTTCCCCTCCTTCATAAGGTTAAAATATTTTCCTCCAAATTGTAACTATTTAGGAGTTAACTGGAAAATATTTTTCATAATTTGTTTCACACTGAAAAATGGAGGAAAACATCTTCCTAATAAGTATTTTCAGCAAAACAGAGTCTAAAAACTTGTTTCACATACCCTTTTCAGAAATCCAGCCCCAAAGGCTCTGGTAACCTTCAAACGACCTTTCACCCTGTCATTCACAATACATTGGTTATCATCTGGGTGCTCATTCTTGATTCTAATGACTTCCTGCATAAGTAGCGAAGAGGAAAACTTATCAGCCACTTCATCTATCAATAACAAGACTCACAACAGGATAAAGATTAAAAAGTTATAATTGATGCTACACATGATGAAGCAGATCCTTTTTTTCTTTTTTCCAAGTGTAACAGAAATTTGAATATCTACCCCTCATCACAGAAAATATATACAGGTGGCAAATCTTCATGCTACCAGACAAAAATATAGGAAATACGGCAACACACTTCAATAATTCCAGAACAAGACAGTGATAAAGTAATTGTGTGGTTCAACCACAACAGCAAAGTCATAGCAAGTTCAGATGCTTAATTCTCTACGCTAAATAGCAAGGCTCTCAAACTTTCATGCAACGTTAAAGGCATCAACTATTTCCATACAAGTACCTCTTCCAGACATAAACATGTGTCCCTGCCAGCTAGTTTTGAAGTTGCAAACAAACCTTGGGACCTATCATTAGAACCCATCACTCTAACAGCCTCCATACATGGTGATGACCATAAAAAAAAAGTTCTCTAAAACAGAATATCCTATCTGTCAATTCAAGCTCTTTAATGTCATCAAATTACTAAGTCTCTTTAATGTCCATCAAATTACAACATAAGAATTTCTTCTTAATTACTCTATCAGCCTTAAAAGGACAGAGAAGACAGATTTGAGGTATTTACAAGTTTTGACAATAATTTGAATTGATGGGAAAAATTATTATGTATTCATGTAACTAACACAAAAAACAGCTCAAGAAAATGTAATGAGCATTTGCACCAAATGGAAATGATTCCATCACACAAATATACTAATATATTACAGCCTACATCACACTTGAACATATATGCCCTAAGCACAACTTGATGGACCATAGAAGAATAATATCTTTTAGTTTAGCAAGCAGCAGATTGCCAAAGTGCAAGGAGGCCACAACTGTACTAGACTAGCGCAAACAGTCACTAAAGCAACAAACTTCTATATTTATGCAAGGTGAGCTTATAGCTAACTGTGCACCTTTGATGGAAGTGTTATGTCACCTCCTGTTGAGATATGGCCATGCTCTAGAACTATAAGCACATGATACAGAATCAGTTTGCTACTTGACTTTCCAAGAAAGTTCCAATCAAATGTCTACAAAGACAAGGCTGCTCCTTGCAGTAAATCTTCTACCCGGACACAACCACTGGAGGAGGGGAAAATTATACTTGGTGCAATTAATTTTAAGCAACAAACAAAGATTGACGTTCATTGAGAAACTGCCAAATACTAGGAAATGCAAACAAAATAACAAATTGAATTGAGATTGACAAAGGAAGCATCCAACATTCCAAACACTGGCCAGCTATGAAAATGAAACTTACAAGGAAGCTTCCATGCATCTCCCGTGTTCCTATCCTAAAAGAAGATATAAAATAACAAACAGGGAAAGTACAATGAAAAGGAGAGGATATGTGGCATGCCACTCCATAACATGAAACAAAACGAGGCAGATTTATTCTAACAATTTAATTGTGATATAAAAGTTTCAAATGCAAAATGCTTTTGTTTAGCAAACAGTAAAATAAGAGGAACTGCAGAATATAATTTCCAAATTTCAGATTGTTTAAATATCATGTCCACATGTTAAAGAATGAGATTTTTTACAACATCTAAAATCTACAAGTCAAAATAGAGCATACACTTTAAAACAACTATGGTAAAACAAAAAAGGGAAAAACAAGTCAGCCTGCAACTTGTCATACAACAAGCAAGGTCAAAAGAGCAATAAATTCTCCCGGGATCATGCTTTAATATCCCAAGTTCTAGTAATTAAGGAATCAACATCGAGAGCTAAAAAATCACAGGATAAATAGTTTCTTGGCATCATTAAGGGTTAGTGCAAGGTTCTCGAGGAAAGAGGATTGCTTGAAAAGACAACTAAAGATGCCCTCCAATCTATGATTGTAAGTCGTAAAGCCAAACTGTCAAAACTAGAAAGAAAAGAGTCAAAAAGGTATGAATGTGGAACCAAAGAGTCATACCACATCAAAGTATCAAAATCTAACCTTGGGCATTTAAGTAACATTCCAAGTAGAGAACTGGCATCACTAAGATACTGAAGGAAAAAAGCAAATAACTACAGAAATGCATGAAACTGTTGTAGGATATGGATACCGTCCTGCATTTGAAAGACTCAACAAACACCCTGATGACTAGATGTTACTCATAGATCAGCTTAAGGATCTAAAGAAAATATTTCTTAAACTGAAATTCTAGACACCTTTGCACATAACTTCATGGAGCTTATTGTGCAACATGATAGTAAAAATCAAAGCAAATATATGAATAGCAATACCAGTATTATCCTAATGATTCTAAGCACCAGCCACTGTTCAAGGAAAAAGTAAGATTATTAACTAGTTAACATACAAAGCCAGCCCACCATGGAATTTCTACCAATATAAAGTCAACATCATATACAACTAGGTAGTCGGCAGTAATCAAAGACAGCATACAACCATTAATAAAACTAGATGAGCCAAGTAAAGTTGATTTACCAGAATTGAAAACTTACTTCTTCAATGCTTGTGCTGTGATCAGTAGATAGCTGCAATGCAGTCAATCTCGTTTCAATTATTGCCTCCGTGCTCAGTTCATTTTCACACACACTAGAACCAACTTCTTGTGGCTCATACTGGGCAACAATTGCCCTGCTATCACCCACATTCATCACATACACATCTTCATCCCTCATCAACACAGCCAGCAAACACGAGCCCATCAATGCCAACTCCGGATTGGTATCCAACACCTTATCTGTCATGTCCAAGTACGCTAATTCAGTCACCTCTAACGCCCTTGACAAAGCCCCCAAAACCAAATCATGGTCGACAGGTCCCGCCTTCCATTTCCTCTTCAAAACCCTTTCCTCTACTTTACTACTCTCCACCTCCACCTTCCCCTTACCCTCCAATCCGAACTTCCACGGAAACAACTTTCTCTCCTTATGTTTCGACAAACCTTGTTTCAATTTTGACAACAGTAACCACCTTCTGCTAACAGCTGACCCTGCATTACCTACACTAATCGCATCATCAACAGAAAAGGCAAATCTATCAGACCCGGAAAGATCAAGCCCATCTTCCAGATCATCCTCCGCTAGGAACTCCCATAACCGCCTCCTCCGGGTACTAGCTGTCCCCTCCGTCTCCTCTGGTTGAAATGTAACCCTCTTCACTCTATCCTGATTTACCGCATTAGATTCCATTCCACAAGATAAGCCGTCGCCGTCCTTTTTAACATAAATTTCCTCTAATGGATCCGCTTTTGACACCAAGTTGCATTCACTTTTGACAATTAGATCCTTCACGTCACTTGCACCACTCTTTTCCACTAATGGGTCTGTTTTATTTTCAATTCCTTCCACATGAATAGTATCTTGAGGCTCCTCTTCAACAACCTCCCAAAACAAACCTTGAAGTTCATTAAAAACAGCTCTATATAGATTCCCCATCAAGAACTCCGGCGCATCAGGTCCGTTAAACCCATCATAAATCCCAACAAACAACCACCCGTGTTCCTCCGATACAACCACGTGCACCCTATCCTCTCCTGCCTTCCCTAACGCCCACTGCACGTTTTCCCCTTCTTCTCTCCCCTCCATCTCCCCTACAGTCCCCGAATTCTCCCTCCGGTTCACGAAATTCAACACCGGAACAACCCACGGCCGGCTCTTCTCCGAAATATTCCGATACATAGCCTTCTTAAACCCCGACATGCCCTTCCCCCTCCTCTTCTTGTTTTTTACATAAATGCCACCAAGTGGAGCCGAGAAATGCACCCGCCCGCCACTTCCATCGGTTGTTCCACTCGTACTCGGGTCAAGCGGACCCGACAATGCGCCTCTCTCAATCGGACCCGACAAAAAAAACCCTCCCCCTCCACGTGGCACTGGCTGTAACGGCAACGCGCTAAACGACGCCGTGCTCTCAAATCCATTCACATTATTCACAATACTGCCAGTATTATTAGCCCTTGCACCTCCAGCAGAATAAGTAACAAAGCCGCCAGTATTGTTCGAAGAATTAATAACATCAATGGCATCGTCGTAAATATTGTCAAGTTGGAGGACGGTTCTAGGAGTGGAGGTGTTAGCAGAAACGGAAGCACCGGAAATGGACTTGAAGCCGGTTTCGGGTACGGGCCGGGCCGGTGAGAAACGGAGAGAGTGGGAAGGAGAGACAAAGCGATCGGAGGGAGTAGGAGAGAGAAAGCGGTTAGAAGATCGGACGTAACAGAATGAGTGGCCTAGGGTTTCATCTAACGGCTCAGAAGCAGTGAAAATCAAGTCCTGTTGGTTGTTGTTTGGCGGTTTGAAGCAAGGGAAGAGTGTGGAGAGTCCACTTCCCATCACATTTGATAGTCTCCTCTCTCTATCTCTCCTCCACTTTCTGTTTGGAAGCTCAGAAAAACAGAGAAAATGAGAGAGAAAATTGAATCTCTCTTTTCAAGTTTCAAAGAGAAAGTAACTAAAGTGTAGGGGGGGAGAGAGTGAGGAGACTTGTTGATTTTCTTTTCTTTTCTTTTCTTTTCTTTTTTTATTTCATAGAGGGAGGAAAGGGAGGGGGGAGAGAGTTTTTGAGAGAGTGAATTTGAAAATTGTTTTTCTGTTTCGGTGATCTGTTGGGTGCAGTTGTTGTTTTTTGGTTGACGGTTACACCTGGCGATTTTTAGCTACGGGTTTGTGGGGTCCCGGCAAGGAGCCAGAGGATAATATGTGGGGTCAAGTTTGGGCAAGCCACGTGGCAAAGCGTCAGACTGGTATTTTTGACGTTCAGCATTGAAATGAATGTGTGTTATGTGGGCTTGTAAGGAAAAAGTGGTTGAGTCAACGAGAATGAGTTAGCTTTGGATGGACTGGAGTTGTCTGTCCCTTTTGGACTGAGAGGGGCGTTTTTGTCTTCCTAGCTTTTGCGTGAGGCGGTGATCTTCGTTTTTGGGAAAAGCCCGGGCCCAAAACGGGAGTGGCATTGCATCGCATTGACAGTTATGCCCTTAAGAGTGTGTAGCCATTGATCTTTAGATTTTTTTTAATGCTAAGAACACTCCTTCATCAATGCTCGGTAAAACCAAATATTGCATAGTAATAGTAATATAGTAATTACATATTAATTTTGATTCTAAATTAAACATATTAGATGTTCTAAATTTGTGTTTTATAATATTTTATTGACTGAGTATTAATATCTAAAGAGATGGGGATCTTTTTTAGTTAAAAATCGCAGATGTAATTAAAACATTCTTAATTTTTTTAGTTAAAAAAATAGTCAAATTATGTATTTATTCTTATTAAAATAATATGAATTTTTTTCTGTAATTTATTTTTTAGTCTGTGTTTGGATGAGAGGTAATTTATGCCTTTTTTTTTTATAAAAAGCATGTTTTTTTACCTTTTAAAGGTATGTTTTGTTTTTAAAAAATATTAAACCTTTAAAAAGAAATCATCGCATCTCCAAATAAAATACTTTAATATGGAATAGTAAAACGGGAGAAGAAAAAATAAAGGGTAGTAATGTCACGAAAGAACAACCACAAGGGCCATGGAATATAAAACAGGGTGCCCCTGACCTTGGCTGGGCCCAAATCCAACCTAAGAAAAGGGCAATCACACATCTGCATCGCTGCTGCTGCTCCTGGTCAGGTATCTTTCATTGCCATGTCATCAAACAGTACATAAAACGTTGGACGACCAGGATTGAATCTGGCAATAGGGTGAGAAAGCTGTGTTTGTCTTGGCATATGAGAAATCTATCAGAGGAGGAATCGAAGGACACGAATTCCTCTTCAC
>Ga0325411_1001120_pt1 | contig 29420 bp, 17 predicted proteins | sample PopdelMetagenome_13_FD_206181 | JGI IMG/M metagenome (GOLD analysis project Ga0325411, IMG submission 206181) | Populus deltoides microbial communities from Bellville, Georgia, United States - Xylem-PdIQD-R4 | ecosystem: Host-associated > Plants > Phyllosphere > Stem > Wood/Secondary xylem...
AGAGAAAGAATATGGTCATCATAAAAGGTCGAGCTTTGTGTTAATAAGTTTGTCTTGGAAATGAAAATTAAATGAAAATGGTTTTTCATTTGAACATCCCAAAATTAGTAAATCGGTTATGTAATTTTTTTTTATTCAATTGGATTTTAGATTTTTACCATGATTAAATGATGTTTTAATATTATAAGTGACTTTATTGAGGTTTTTATGATGTTTTTGAAGGGTTTTCAAGTGAAAACAAGTTGAAAATTGTATTTTTTTTAATTTAAAAACTCGAACCATGCTTTTCCAGTCATTGGAGGTTAGCAAAAAAAAATTATAGAGGATAACATGTCATCTACATCTATCAAGGTGGATAACACATCATCAATTCATTTAAAATAAAAAAACCTGGTATTGTTGGCCTGACCTTCTACACCCAGACATGTCTAGCCTTTTACTTTTAGGCTAGGCGCACATGCCTAGCCTTCCATGCCCAACAACTCCTAATATTTAATTTTTTAATTTTGTTTTTAATTACTACCATTACTCTTATTTTTTTTCAATTGTTATTTTTTTAATGGTAATCGGTTTTTTGAATGGTTTTTATAATCTCATAATACCTTTAAGATATTATTGTAATTTATCTTTGATTTTTTTCCTGATTAGATTTAAAATAGATTAGTTTTATTTGCATTATATATTTATAAGAATGAAAACTATATGTACTTAGCAACCGTAATTATTTTTAAGATAAGTAAAAAAAAATAAAAAGGATAACCTATGTGCATTTGTATCTATCTTTTAATTCTTACTTTAGAATTAACTTTTTATTTTAGTCTTTAATTTGCATTCACAAATCTTGTTAATTTATTAGATAATATATTTTATAACCCATCATATCAAACACATACATAGTCTTTCCATTCTCCATTTACAAATTTCATAATATCAAGATTGTATCCATGATATTGATGCCTTTTATATATATATATATATATATTCAAAACTAACTTAGAATTTTATTACAACATAGGGCAAATATTACCTTTTATATTAAAAATACTGGGTTTTTTTTTTATAAAGCTTCATTAATCATATAAACAATGAAGCTCATCCTTAGATAAAGCAGGTGTCCTTTTATTTTAATCATTAGATCAAACAATAATCCTAATAATTTATCAAACTCAAAAATTAAAATCCAATTAACTAGATCACCAAACAAGAAAAACCAATAAATCAAATTAGGGTAAAAGAAAATGCACTAAACAAACCTCAGACTTGCATCCTATTATCTTATCCAATGAAGAATCTCTATAGATTCAATCATTCAGAAATTACCTTCTTATCATAAATAAAATTCAAAAAGTCCAAGAGACAGACACTATTAAAACACATTTCCAAAAAAATACACTTAAAAAAAAATTCACAATATTATAGATTTTTATTAGAATGGTAACAATTATTTTTTCAATTATTATGTATCTAATAATAATAATAATAATAATAATAATAATAATAAATCTCTCATGAATATTCATTTAAAATAAAAAAAGTTGTTTTCAAAATTCTTAAATGGATTTTTGACATAATTTTGTCACATTCGTTATATTTTTAACTTTCAACCATAGACAAAATACGAACACATTATTTAGATGTACATTTATTAAACTTGTCTTGAAGATGTAATTTTTTTTTAAAAAAGTGATTCCAGTTAAAAAAATGCTTTCAATAAAATAATTCAGAAATACATTAATTATAAAATTAAATTTATATTAGAGAAATACATGTTTCCTACTTATTTCAAATTACTTAAATTTTTAATAATTTTTTATTTTAATAATCATTTTGTTTGATTAGAAAAGTGTGCATCTAATAAAAAACAATGAAGTGGTTTTTAAAAAGATTAAAATATTTTTACGAAAATATTATCAATTGATTTATGAAAAATTATGTATTAATACAATATGCATAATTTTGATAATAACTTATTTATTAATATTGAATGATAATAATATATCTATATTTATTCTAATTCCTTTCAATTTTTTATCAAATTACAAACCCATGATAAAAAATATTTTTTTATTGAAAAAATATATTAATAAAAAAAGGAAAAAAATATATTAGAAATTTTATTTTCATTTGAGTTTAAATAAAAAAATTTGAAGAACTTCTCGTGACATAAAATTAAAAATCTTAATATGTATTTTTATTTCAACTTCTGGATTTGATCTATAATTTGAATGAATAACTTTATTATTATTTATTGAAAAATATAATTCTTAATTTATTTTTTAAAACATAAATATTAACTTTTTAATTTACAATTAAATGTTTTTTTATGGTAAAAAAAGTTATATATAGATATATTAGCTGAAAAAAGTTTTGTTCAATTCATCATCGTAGGTGCACCGTCACTAGCATCCCCTAAATGACTTGCATTTAAATGAAGAACTCGATAGCCATGATGAGCGTCTAATCGACCGCTACATCTCTTATTCTTGAAGACTTCAATTCCCAAAAATAAAATAAAATTATGATGCGATATATATATATATTTGCTTTTTTGTCCATACCCAACTTCCATTTGTACCCACCACCATCTAGGACTCTGACTCTCCAGCTATATTTATAGCAGTCCTTTCTCTTTTAGATGGTGATCTTGATAGAATTTTACCTGAAGTATTTGGTGACAATTGTCTTCGTACATGGGTTTCCGGGTCTTGGTGGCTAAAGTAAAAGACTTCGTTATGGGGGAGAAGGAGCCCAAGAAAGCTGAATCTGAGGGAGCCTCTCTGCCTACACAAGCTGGAGAACATGGACCTGTTAAAGAAGAGAAAGAAGCCCCTTTAAATGATTCTGCTAATGAGAAGAGCTCGGTCCTAGTTACTGAAAGTATGTCCTCTCCTTATTCTTCTCCTTCTTTGCTTTCTGGTTCCTCCTGACATAGAGAGGATAAGGAAAGTTCGTAAATTGATTTTTCATAAAAGTTGATGGCTTGCAATTTTGAATATCTCAAGCCCGACTTAACAATTGAATGTTTCTCTAAACATGTTATAACAAGGCCCTTAATTGTATGATTGAATCTTCGATGTGTCAGAGGTTGCAGATCCACCTGCTACAGCAAAAAACTCAAGGGGGCCAAATGACAGAGGTATGCGCAGGCTACTATCTTAATCAAAGTTGATATCTTTCCTATCAACAAATAACAAGTACTTGTATCATTTATCAGATGCTGTGCTTGCGAGGGTTGAAGCGGAGAAAAGATGTGCTCTAATTAAAGCATGGGAAGAAAATGAGAAAGCTAAAGCGGAGAACAAGTACGAGACCATCTCTAATGCTTTGAATTGTCCATCTTTTAGTAACGGTAGAAAGTAGGCCTCCTCACACCGGGATTTCAAATCTAGCATAAAAACATGCTTGAAATGATTCAGCTTCAATCTGTTCATCGAACAAGCTACTAGCTCTTAGATTAACAAGATTGCACTATATATAACTTTGCTAGTGACTGAAGTTCTCCTGAATTAGAATTTTACTGCATGGAAAGTAAATTCGAGCCAGGAATTGACCAGCTCTTTGGTCATCCAATATAAAATAATGTATTTGGAAGTCTCTGAGATTGAGTCTAGGTGTTCAACCATTTTAGGCTATAAAAATGTATACATTCAGAAGAAATTTTCTGAACCAAACCATACACTGTTAAGCTATTAAATTACCGAGGAAAGAAACTCCATTACAATTGCCATAGAAGTTAAGTTTATTGTCAGCTCACGCTCCAGATATGTAAATACAAACATGCTCATTAAATATCTGGATGTATGTGTGTGATACTTGATAGTTTTGGTTAGGTTTCCGTTTTCAAACGTTTATAGACTTGTTCCATACACTCCTAAGGTCCATCTATGAAGACTCGCGCAATGTCCTCTTTAAACAAGGATTTGTGCATTGAATTAGTCTTACAAGTTAAAATGTTAGACTTGGTTTTATAAAGCTTTCAGTTCCTACTCGATGATGACCTTCAGAGCTTGTTTCTGAGCAAGTTGTACACACTGAATTTTCAAATAGGGCTCACAAGAAATTCTCTGCCATTGGATCATGGGAGACAATCAAGAGAGAATCTGTGGAGGCAAAAATAAAGAAGTATGAGGTAATAAACTTAATGAATTGAAGTATCAACTGCTTGTTATAGCATGACTAATCTTCCTTTCCACTTATAAAAACTGTCCAGTTCAAAGTAATTATGTAATGTATATTCTTGCAAAAAACTATTTAAATAGTGTCTTGATTAATTTGTGATATGGTAGGAAAAAGTGGAAAAGAAGAAGGCTGAATATGCAGAGAAAATGAAGAACAAAGTAGCCGAACTCCACAAGGCAGCCGAGGAGAAGAAAGCAATGATTGAAGCAAAAAAAGGTGAGGACCGTCTCAAGGTAGAGGAAACTGCAGCGAAATTCCGAGCAACTGGGTATACACCAAGGAAGTGTCTTGGATTCTTAAGTGTCTAAGATGTTTTGGCAAATTCTAATGAACAACAGTGGGGTAAACGGGAGAGAAAAGGCTGCTAGAATTGGATTTGCTTGATTTTTTGGCTTGTTAGTTTATGCTGTGCTCAAATATTGTTGGTTCAGCTGTAAATGTCTTTTGATATTTGTAAAAAACAGTAAATGGGAGTGCATGCGTTACATTACCCAAGTTCTGACAAGACCCGAGTTTGAATTTGATATTTTCTTTTGTGTGAGCTGAATCCCTAGTTAGAAAAAAAAAAAAAGTGAAATAAATCATTTGTGTATCTGTAGTTCTGAAGAATTTGGTAACACAACAATTCAAGGTCTTTAATTTTGTGCAGTGGCTGCATTTTTCACACATTATTTGCTATGGATCATACCAAGGTTTTCTGGTATGACAAATGTGCCACCCATCACCCAATTTACTTGCTTCTTAAGCTAACATTCTCAACCACCCCAGAATACTTGGTAAAGGAGAGGCAGAGTTTGTATGTGAATGAGATGTCAAAGACTGAAACCTTTTCGAATTTCAATTTTTCAGATAAACTTGTCATGATCAATATTCGCTACATTTGTGAGCTGATAATAGATAATTCCATTCTACTTGTATATTTTTCAAGCATAATCAATTAAATGTGAGGCTAATATCATGTCAACAGGAGATACGAGGCCTAATATTACGCCAATAATTTTCTTTATTCCCTTTCCAAGTTAAATAAGATAAGTAATGAAAAAAATTCCAACAAGCAATACATGATGTCCCTAATGCCTTAAATCTTTATATGATGCCACAGCTGCAGAAGAAAATCTGTGCAATTACAACTTATCCGTTTATTTTGATAACTTTCAGCACTCAATATAATCCTAGTACAGACCATGTCTGTGCACATTGCTTGCAGCATTTTATATATATAGAACATAAGCAGAGACTCTTTAATTGTTGGCCTACAAATTTTGGAATCAAATTGATGCTAACATAGTATTTTGTTGTCATGTACACACACGATTTTTGACAGATAGGCTGCTAGATATAGTAAAAAATCTATTTGGAGACAGCTGAGTTGTCTACCACATAACAAGAGGATTGCAGTTGTATTTGTTACCTCCTGTCTGGACTATCTTTGAAAGACTTGGTCAGGAAATGTTTCAGATCTATCTGTAATAGCTCACTATTCTTAGAACGGTACCCTGCAAGTTCCAAGAGATATAGACCCTGGATCACATTAGCTTAAATAAGCGGTTCAAGTCTTTTTCTCCATCCATTGAACATTCATTTTATTGACCTTTAATCTGCTAGTTATAATACAGGAAAGGTGAAAGGTAAGAACAGATTTTCTAAGTTCTGTTTATCTTAACTTCTGAGATTAAGAGCCGAACTTTCAGAATTTGTTCTTAAAACTTTCCCATTAAAGCTTTTCTAAGCAACCCTTCTGAAATCAGATTCTATACTGCTCATTTTAGATTCATCAGGAAAAACATAATGGGATTCACTGGGACCTTAGAGAAATGCAAGGCCTGTGACAAGACTGTTTATTTCATCGAATTGGTGTCTGCTGATGGAGTTCCTTATCATAAGAAGTGCTTCAAATGCAGCCACTGCAATGGACTTCTTGTGGTACGAGTTCTATTCATTTATCCTCTTTTCTTTTTCATGCCTTTTCTTTTGTGGTTATTGCCTAAGTAAGAATTAATGAAAATACGGTCCTTTACCAGGATTATTGAAACTGACCCACCATGAAATTTGTCTTATAGATGAGTAGCTATTCCTCGATTGATGGAGTTTTATACTGCAAACCTCATTACGACCAGCTCTTCAAGGAGACGGGTAATTTTACCAAGAAATTCCAACCCTGTGAGATCCGCTTCTCCGTTTTCCTTTCGTTTAAGTTTCTTTTACATATTTTTGGAATTAGAGTTCCATGGAGAAGGATGTAGTCCTCCCTATTTTACCCTATTTTTTTTGCTAACAATGTGTTTCTGCAATTCTGACTGTTTAGATGAAGAGAAGAAAAACTGCCTGGTACCAAGATTCTTTACAATCGGTTCTTAATTTTTCATTACCTTAATTTGTTTCTAATGGAAATTTCTAGTTTGTTTGCTGGAGTTTGATGCATGTTTTCACAATCATGCAGACAAAGGCCCCAAGCAAACTTTCCTCCATGTTCAGTGGCACCCAAGACAAATGTGCTTTCTGTAAAAAAACTGCATACCCATTAGAGAAGGTTTCTAATCCATCCATCTCTCTCTCTCTCTCTCTCTCTCTCTCTCACACACACACACACACACACACACAATTCTTATTTCCCCATTCATTAGCATTCATTCCTCGTCCATCATATATATATTTGCGCAACTTGAATGGAAATGCAAAAGACAGAGTAACTCTCATTGATATCTATATTGTACCTTAATCTGGCACCAATATAATCTCATGCACCAAGATCAACTCCGGAAATAGATTGAGATCGATATTATATGATGGAGTGAGGATAAAGAAGCTTATTTCCGTAACCAAAATTTTGACAGGTGACTGTGGAGGGAGAATTCTATCACAAGTCATGCTTCAGGTGTTCTCATGGGGGTTGCTGTATCACGCCTTCATCTTATGCAGCTCTTGATGGTATCCTATACTGCAAGGCCCACTTTGCTCAATTGTTTAAGCAGAAGGGCAGCTACAGTTATCTCACCAAAACTGCCACAATGAAGAAAAACGCAGTAAATTTGCCAGAAGAAAAATCCGAAGCAGAAGAAAACAATGAAACAGTACCAGAAGCAAACGCAGATGCTAACTCTGATTTAGCCATTGACAAGAGACATCATAACTCATGAGAATGTGCAGAGCTAGTTCTCAATGCTGTGTTGTTCCTTTCACATGCCTCTCTAGGAGACATTGAGGTTACAAGAGTGGTTGCTTTCCTTGTTCCTACTCAGGCATGTGTCAACAGAGAATGGGAACCTGGAATTTTGTTTCGCCTTGGAATTTGGAAACTAAATAGAGACTTCTGTAATATTTCTATATTTGCAGGTGCAGTTGATGAACGAAAATAAAATTTCACTTCTTTCTCTTGTCTTTAATTTCTTCATCAATAAAAAAAAATGGCCCTTGAAGAAAAACAAAACCATATTAACACGGGAGAAATCTAGACATTGATAAAGAACAGTCGACAACATGAGTTTCCTTTAGCTCTTACACTTGCTACAAGACTGACTTTAATTTTTCCATATTCATTTGTCATTGGAATTACAAAATTTGTAACTGCATTATTGCCAACCTTTTTTTTCAAGTAATGATACATGAAATATTGGGTGAATTGTAGCCCCCTCTGGAAACCGCAGTCTATAGGTCATTGCTCCAGCTCTTTGTATAATCTTGCAAGGGCCATAAATTCTCAGATTAAGCTTGATATTTTTCCTTAGTGCTACACTCAATTGATTGTAAGCATGTGATTTCAAGCACACCAAATCTCCCACCTAAAACTGTGTTTCTATCCTGCCACTTGTTTCATCATGTCCCTGGCCTTTTCCAGTTAAAATTGCAACCATTGATCCAATCTAGCCCTTTATTGAATCACCTTCTTAAATGTTGCTACTGGAGTAGTTGCTTGAGAATTAACCTCTACATTGGGTGAAGGATAACCATGCAATGATTGAAAATGGCTCATTTTAATGGATAAACGGTAGCTAGAATTATACCATCATTGAAACTAAAGACAACCATTCATGTTATCCGCTTGGATTATGCATGATCATACACCTTAAATAGGTTTTAAAACATTGATTAACCCTTTCTGTTTATCTATCATTTTAAGAATAGAAAGATGAGTTGACTCCTGATAACTTAAACAATTCTTTCCAAAATATACTAATGAAGATTTTATCCCTATTCATCACAATTCTCATAGATAAACCATGGAACTCATGGAACTTATAGATGTAATCTAAAAACAACTAAGCAATTTTCTAAGATGTAAAAGGATGATCTACAGCTAAGAAATATTTATATTTAGTGAATCTATCCACAATAACCGATATTGTATTCTTTCCCCTTAATTTTGGCAAGCCTTCAACGAGATCCATGATTATATTTTTTTCAAATACCTTTTGATATAGGTAGCGGTTGAAGCAATCTAGAATATAATACCCTTTCTCTTTTGGCTTGCTAACGCATGCACATCATATTCTTCCATGAATTTTCTCACCAAGGCTTTCATATAAGGCCAATAAAACATAGCCTTGAGACTCTTATAAGAAATATGCACCACTGTATGTCATTTAACATGCGAATATTCATATACAAGACTTATAATTCTATTAAGATTTTTTAATCCATTGCAATCTTCACTTATAGCTTTAAACCTTAAAATTACATCAAATCCGTCTTTCATGTTCTCGAGTAATTAGATTATAATTCTATAAACAAAATTAATCCCTGGTAATTTTTTTTTTTGGATTTGAGAAAATTCTACCTCTCAAAAAGCGTATTTTATAGGCTCAGATAAGCGAGTAAAACTCTGGCTGTCCCAGATTCTTACAAGAGATGTATGCCCTGACTCGAACTCGAGACCTGCTATGCAGATCTCAAGCTCTTTGCCATCACGCTACGTCCCTTGAAGACAATTTATAATTTTTAGTTATGAAGTGTGATATATAACTCTTATGATATTTATAATTATTATGAAAGTGTAAGTGAGAATTAACCACTTGAATAATTTTTTTCTTGAGTTACTGAGTGAAATGTTTAGTTTTGAGCTTTGAAAAAGATTATGAAAGTTTTGATTTTAATCCTTAAAAAATACTGCTTAATCCCAAAAAAATTGTTAATGTAATCAGTAAGCTTTCATACATTAAAAAGATCATGAGTTAATAATGAATATTTTTGTCTAAACTACTATATAATATAGTTATGAATGAAGATTCAATAAGTTTCTCACGTATTAAGAAGAACATGTTAACACAATCCACCTTTAGTTAGATCACTTGAAAGAGGATTGGGATATTCTTCAAAAAGAGAAGACAATAAGGATCGTCATGTTCATGAAAAAAATACTTATTTATTACTTGCTAATGATATTGTATAATTGACCTGGTGCGAAATTCATAAAGAAAAAAGGTGAGATAAATAATGTTTTTTTTCTCATTATTTTTAGATAGACTATGCCTATCAATTCATTTATAGAATGGGTTAATAGATATAAGATTCATGGACAAAATAATCTATGAATTTCAAATAATTTTTGTACTTATTAATATAATTAATGAATTAAGTGGTACGCTGAATTCATTTAATAATTTTTCACGTGATGTTTTTTTAAAATAACCTATATAATTATCTGTAAAAAAGAAATCAAACATCAAGATGCATAAATATAGATACTTTGAGAGTAAAATAGTAATTTCGTTTGAATTCTTACATATCCTTAAAAATAGACGAAGCACATTATAAAGGATACAGTGGTCAACGTGGTACATTGACCAGTAATCCTAGGTAGATAGATAGATAGATTGTCATGCCTTCTGTTTTAAGGGTGTCGTGTCGTGTCGTGTCTGGTCACAGATCATTTGAATGATGAATCATGTCCATCCCTCCCTTCATGGACCAAAATACCCCCTCTCTCTTCACGATATTCCCTGACAACCCTCAACTTGTCCCTCTCCTTTTCACTTGCTTCTACTTCAAGTGCCACTATCTCACGAGATAACTGCTACTCCTTTTTTTCAATCGAACCCCTCCCTTTCTTTCTTCTGCTGCTTTCTTACTTGTATACTGAAAACTAAAAGAGAGAGGGAGGGAGGGAGAAATGGGTGTAGGCACCAGCAACTTTGTGATTAGATGGATCAACTTTCTCACCATGGTAAGCTTTGTTTCTTTTCCCCTTTCCCTTTTTGTTCATCTTTATTTTGATTTAAACTTTCGAGCCAGATTCGATGCTACATTGTTAACTGGCCCTTCTGCTTTTTATTTCTTATTATTCTTCTGGCGTTGCTGATTATTTTGCAAAGGGTGGTTTTGTTTCTGGGATATAATAAGTTGTTCATTTTTACGAGGGTTATAATTATTTGAAGTTTGCTTCTTTTGGGGGGTCTTTGTAATTGTTTGATTTTTGCAGTCATGTCTGCTATTTTGTTTAAGATCAAGGTACTTTTCTATCTGCTTTCTTTCTTACACTGATGATTATTGTTGTTCTTGGTTATGCTGGTAACTGGTTGTCCATGGTAATTGGTTTATAACAAGTGTACATGGTATCGTATTAAAGTTTGTTCCAGAATAACGAGTTTGCTCTAGTTCAGTTTTTTCTATTTGGCTTAATTTACTTGCAATCGAAGTGAATACTATTTTTTTTTTGTTTATACTGTGAGTTTATGTGTGTTTCATCCTCTCATTGCGTAGCTTTTAGCTATAGCTGTCATAATTTTTGGGGTATGGATGAGCACACATCATGACAGTTGTCGAAGGTCTCTTACTCTCCCAGTGTTGGGCCTTGGTGCTGTCATCTTTGTAATGTAAGTTCAAATTTTCTATTGTCAGCCTTCTTTTACCTCTTATGCATTTACCTTTAACAGCTACTGATACAACCTTTTGTTGATGTTTAGATCAATAATTGGGTTCTTGGGCGCCTTGAAGAGCAACTCCATACTGTTGTGGATTGTATCCTTACCAAATGACCAATCTTTTATATTTATTTGCTTGAATATTGATCTGCGTTCTTCATTTTTTTTCTTTTATTTGTTGGACATCCCTTAACTACTATTCACTTTCAGTATCTGGTTATGTTGTGTATCATTTTGGTGGCAATTCTGGTTTTCACAGTATTAGCGTAAGTGTTTTGTTTTTCTGGCTTAATTTTGATTATAGCGCACAAGCTCATGTATTTTCCCTTTTTTAAGGTAGATAACAAACTATGCAGCAACATTTCAGGTTTGAACTTGACAATGTCTGTCAATAGTTTGTTGTCTTTTCTAGTTTTCCCATTGATTTGCTTATTAAACATGACTCTTGCTCATTTATCCTAGTACTTCTGTTGCTATTGTCTTCAAAGTTTTGTCTTCGAAATAAGGTCATTTTTTCTATGCATTATGCCATGAGGTTTAGGTATACATCAATTTCAAACAGATAAGATAGATTGATTGATTGGGCCAAATTGACTAGAACTTATGCGCTCCCTCCATGTTTAAGCTGCTTTTGTATTCTGCTAAGAACCAATATTAAGTGTGGTGAGCCACATTTGTTAGAAAAATGAGATTTTTTTTTGGCTCTAGTGGATACTTAATTTTTAGGTTGAGGTCCAAGATCCTTGATTTAATTACATGCCATCTCAGCTCCAATGGTCTAACTTATTGAAATAGCCGGATTTTGAGTTGAGCTTGGAGATAATGTTGAGGGTAAATGTGCCGGTATTTGGTGGAGTTAAATTTGCAGTTATCACATGGGATTAAGTCTAGCATACAACGCATCAGTAAGGAAAGTGAAAAACTTGGAATATTTAGCTAGAGAAGCGGTAGCAATGCTAGTTAAAGATGCAAACAAGGATGGATTGAAAGAGAATGAGATAAAGGAAATCTCTTGTATTTGAACCTTTTCAAATAATCTCTGATTTTGGTGCAACCAGGCTGCTGTTTTATGTTAATTTAAAAGAAAAATATCTCTCTTAATTGGCATTTTCTTTCTCATTAAAAGTAAGTCCAATCCATCTCAGCTTGTCCTCTGTGTTGTTTCAATTAATTACCATGATCTCTACAATGCTAATAGATACACCTTCAACAACAAAAAAATAAAAATAAACAGAAGAAGAAGAAGAAGCGATGTGGAGGGTAACCGGTGGCCATATTGTAAACTCGTAACATAGCAAGAATGATGCTTCCAATTCTATCAACTAATTGAAAAGGAGTTTTCATCAATCTTTTCCACTTTTATGTTACCGTATTGTTTCAAAACCTTCAACTTCTTCTCTCAACGTGTTTAGCATTTTTCTTTTGAGTTTGGAAATCATACTTATAATGCTCCTTGATTTTGTGATTTTTCCTGTAGGTTTATTATAACTAATAATGGATCTGGTCATAGTGTCCCTGGTTTGAGGTAAGAAACTTGTAATCTAGGAATCAAGTAACTATGCTTATATATTTTGTTCTGCTTTTGGGTATCTGTTCTTCAAATCTGTTGTTCTTCATCTTGACCCACCGCTCCCTCAACCTCTCTCTCTGTTACAGTTGGGTCAGATGTTAGTCTTTCAACAAAATGCTTCAGATGATTATTTTTGTGAAAAAAAGGCTTCACTCAATTTTTAGATGATAATTGACCTATAATAGCCACTTTCTTTATTGATTCTCATATACTTTGTTAGCTGGGGTTGTTATGGTGCAGCTACTAATACTTTCTTGTCTGGCTAGATACAAGGAGTATCAACTTCAGGATTACAGCTCATGGTTTCTTAAACAGGTAAAGACTTTGCCTTCTATGCTATTTGTTAAAAAAAGATGCTACTTTAAGATTCAGATTCTATACTAACCTGAAAATTTCATGCAATTATGCCTAATCTTGGTCTTTGCTTCAGTTGAACAACACCAAGAACTGGAACCGATTGAAGAGTTGTCTTGTGAAAACTGATGACTGCAATAACCTACCAAGAAAATATAAGGTCCAGTTTTTTGCCTCAAAATCTTATTACTCGTCCATTTTTTTTCATAACTCTGAATGTTTATTGTTTTCTAGATTGATTTTGTTGTTTTTAAACCTGTTGATTTTAGACTATTAAGCAGTACGAGTCAGCCAAACTAACAGCCATTGAAGCTGGTTGCTGCCGACCACCATCCGTGTAGGTGTCTTTTTCTGACCTCACTCTCTGATCAAACATTCAAGTGAAGTTTTTCTATTCACTAGATGGAAATGTGAAGTCCATTATTACCTTACTACAAAGATATACATTCTGGCTCGGTGAAATTTTTGAGTAATGCATTTTCAGTCTACACATGACAGTTTTGCATAATATTTGAACATTGTCACCAAGGTTACCCTTTTTAACATACTCTGTAGGTGCGGTTATCCTGCTGTCAATGCTTCATACTACGACTTGAGCTTTCATCCGATTAGCTCCAATAAAGACTGCAAACTTTATAAAAATTCCCGGGCTACCAAATGCTACAATTGTGATTCCTGCAAGTAAGCATCATTACTTTTTCTACGCTCCTTTTCTGTTCTGTTAATATTTTCCCTTTTCTTCTGGTGTACTATTCTTGTGCAATCGGTTCTTACTTTTCAGGGCAGGAGTTGCACAATATATGAAAACTGAGTGGAGAGTGGTTGCCATCTTTAATGTCATTCTGTTTGTTGTTCTGGTAAGCTGGTTGCTGTTTCACTTGAATCTTGTCTTTCCCAGATATTCTAACTGCTCTTCTTTTCTGTTGTGAATGCCAGTCAATGATCTATTTTGTCGGGTGTTGTGCCAGACGAAGTGCTGCCAGGAGTCACTCTAAAGCTTGAAAAAAAAAAGATGAGAAAAAAACAGAACCGGTTTCTTTGGAATTTCTATTATATATCTCTCTCTATCATTTGTTGACCGCATGTGTATATCTCCGTTTGTCAGTTGCTCTTTGAACATTTGTCAGATTAGTGATCATTTTTCTCAGTTTGAATGAGACTGATGGTTTTATTTCAAGTGAATGGATTCTTTCAATGAAAAAAGCAAGCCTAGGCCACGACCAAAAAGCTACTGGTCCCAAATATGAAGTCAAATCAATCCCATGAAAGTGTAAATTAATGGATCCATTATTCAAAAACCTTAAGCCTATCGAAGCCCGATAAGTGAAACTGAATGTCTGAAGGGCAAAATCCTATAAGAAGAATGGTCATGTTCAATCCAGCACTGCCCGAGGAATCCCTCAGAAACACTGTTCATTGATCAAATTCCAAATGTTTCCGGGAAGATTGACCACCCCGTTCTGTCAATTTCCGTCAGCTGAAGTAATGTAATCATAGTATTTGCTGTGGAGGGCCAAATATGTCAAGGACTTTTTTGTAAGGTTCCAAGTCGTTTGCTTTATAAAATAATTTTTTTTGTAGGTTAATTTCTTATGAACATATAAAAATTCATAAAATACAAATATTTTATACGAAATCATCTTTTTACTTAATCAAAGGAGTCATTTTGGGACCTCCATAAAAGATCAGATATCAAAGATTTGTGATTTCTATCGTTGATTACACCTAACGTAAGTTAATATCTTCTCTTCTGCATGCCTATTTTCATATCCAGGAAACTGGATAGCAAGTTCTGCAAGAAAAAAAAATAGGCAGACAAAAAAACGAGAGAGATATCAAGTCTGGTAATTTGAATGGTCCCTTAGAGTTGAAACATTTCTTCCATGTAAATTTCCAAGCATGCTTTCTCTGTTGAATGCTTGAACACACACCATCTCCATTTCTTTTTCGAACACTTGACTTTTAACTAAACTCCCAAAGAACAACCAGCTGCATTTTCAAGAAAGCATTCTTTCATAACTTCATAATTAAGTTGTCTCTCTCCTTCTGTAAACTTAATTTTTTAAGATATATATAAAATAATTATGAGCATAAAAATTAAATTTATTTTTAATTGTATTTAAACTTCATTAATCTTTGCTAAACTTGATATGTAAATGATGAAATCCTAGGAAAACTTCGAACAAAAACTAGATTTTTCATGGATGTGTCCTGGAAGGCTAACCTCTTATAGATGGACTTGACTGGAGGAATAGGTTGTTCACCTGAAATAGCAAGTCCTTTGAGGAATAAGATTTTTTGATGTTTAAGTTAGTATATATAAAAGGAGAAAATAATATATAGAAAGAAAAAATAAATTAAAGTTGTAGAGAGTGTGTATCTTAATGTAGCTTGTGTATGGCTTGTTAGTTTAATATGCTTTATAACTAATTTATTGGTTACACGTAACATTATTATATTCACGTAACTACATATTTATTATTAATAAAGGCTTAATTTATCTTTAATATTCATATAATATTAGATTAATAAATCTAATATTTAATTTATGAATTTAGATGAAAGATAAAGTTTACAAGACATAAATGCTTTGCTAAGAAAATTATAAAGTTGTTATAATTATGAGATTCACATTGCATCAAAGCATTGTTCCTAAAATATTCATAGTCGATGCTCTCTTAAATATTGGACATTTATTAGAACCGTAGGGATTGATACATATTATTTTCTTTCATTTATAAAAGAAAACAGTTGTTCTCATAAGTTAAGGTATAAGAAATACCTAAAACTAATATGTAGGTGCTTGTCATAAAACATATACGCTGAACTGACTCGCATGAGAATTTTATATGGAGAATCTGTATCTATGAAAAGGTTCACGTAACAGTTATGTAATCAACTCATAGATGTTTGAGATTTTTTTTATCAAGTTAACTTTGAAAACAACAACTTACATATTCATTTATGAAATTTCATCACTGAGGTAATCAACGTCAGTCATATTAGCTTCAATGATTATTCCCTCTCTTAGTTACTTTGATGAGCTATATTTTTGCAATCTTTAAATAGATGCACTATCTTATTACATATAAAATATTTTTCATTAAACTTTTTAGCAACAATTTTTCTATTCTTGACAAGCTTTATCTTTAGGTCTTTATGGTGGAACTTCGCCACTAGTTCTACAAAGTTTGTTTTAGGTGGTTTACTAGAAAAGTTAGCTCTTCTTTTAGATTTATTATAATATTCTACCCTTAGCCTATTTCCTTTCTCTTATGCTTAATGTAATTCTTGAATTCTTTCTAAGAACGTGATAATTTTTCAATAATTGCAACCACCTGAGAATGTTCATTTATTACTATATATTTAGTATAAACATCATGTAAGGTTAGTTGAAACTCTTGAACTTGACTCATAATGATCTTTGAGCTAACCATCTTGAAATCTAAAAACTTATTGACTGTAAACTTTTTCATATTAGCAACTTCAACCTTGAATTTTTTGTCCAAAACTTTTTAAATTGTCTTTGTACTCTTGATTGAACTATACACATCATATTATGTATTGTTCAATATATTAAAGATGTAGGTATTACATACAAAATCACTATGATTCTACATGTCCAAAGCTACCATAATAATGGAATTGAATTTATTATTTGAAAACTTTAGCGCTTTTTCCAACAAGAACTTTCTGAAGTTCAAGGTGGTCAAATAGAACAATATTTTCTATAATATATTAAAATCATAATAAATTTGCAATCATAACAAAAGACTAGCATGCTTATTAAGCAATTATATATAAAATTGCATAAAAGATTGAGATACAATCCAAACATACATACTAATCATACATAGGATTATGTATAAGAGAATAAAACTAACTCCTGTCATAAATTCTTAGCATTTATGGAAAGCATATTTAAACAAAATCAATAAAAGATATTTACTCATTGAAAAACTTAGTATATAATCAATTTGAAATTTATTGTCATTGTTAAGGATCAATCCCTTATACTTCAAAACTTTATTGCTTTTCATTTTATGCAAAAGGACTAACTTCAATAAGCCTTATGGAATTTTAACATCACTTTGTTTAGGTGCATTCCTAGACAAGGTCTAATTAACACAAAGAAATATAAACTCAAATATCTATCTACATGAACCGATTCTCAACTTAAAATAGATATAAAATAAATAGAAAAAACATAGCTTGAAATAGAGGACTAAAATTAGAAATTCAGGTGAAGAAGAGTGCCACAAATTTTGTAGATTTTGTTATGAAGAAATCAACCTCAAAATACTCTTCTTCAACCCTTTTTACAAATGATTTTAGAATCAAAACTAACATAGGATCAATTATGGTAATTACCAAAATAAATTCCCTCCATTTATCAACTTTGATGTTTTTTTAGCTAAAAAGACTGCTTAGGTTTAGATAAAACTCTTCTTGAAAAAAAAAAAACTAATCATATTCTATCATTAATAGGCTGGACTGGATAAAATAGTGAGCTACTAAATTATTAATTCTTTATGGGATTAAAAAATACAAATCTAAATCTAAGTTCAAAATAATTTGATAAATAATAATTTTTTCTAGTATAAAAAATTATTTTACAATAAACTTAAATCTAACATGAGCAAGAACTATGCAACACCTGCATTAATTTTCACTGGATTGTTAGGCTTAGCTAACTTCATTGATCGGGGAAGACATGTCTATAAACCTCCAAATAAATGAAGTCCGCTGATGAGCTTCGATAAAAAAACAATTTTTAAAGACATGAATTCATAGTTTTGAAATCAGACCTGACGGGTCGACGACCCGGCTGATCTGAGGCTGGAACCAGGCCAGGTTTAAAAAAATATAGGAGAAGTTACGACTCGGGGTGACTTGGTTGACCCTGCAAAATCTAGTAAAGAACTCTGTTGTAATTCGTTGACTATTTTTTTTATTTTTTTACCAAAACAATGTCGTTTTGATTTATAAAAAAAATAAAATTGATCCAGATGATCCGAGCATTGAACCGGTTTCAAAACTATGCATGAATCTCGTTGCATTATGTGCAGATGTTATGGTTATGGATGAAAACCATGCTTTTCAGCATCCTAGTGACGGAAGAGTTTGCAGCTATTGTGGAGGTATATGGTGTTAATAATGCTAGGAGAACCTTACTATTGTATGTTCTTTTTCGGAGGTCCAGGTGGGTACACAGGAAATTGATGTGTGTCGCATCTTAGATGAATAATCTACTTCGACTTCATATAATCAAATTTGATGAATACATTTATTGATAGATTAAAGCCTATAATATATGTATTTGGGGTCACCTATTTCAAAACATTTGATGATTATTAACTCTTTTTTTTCTTTTCATTTTTTATTAGAAGATTCATCTTTACAGAAGAAAAGGTTCCGTTAATCTAAATTAGCAATCGAATCCACAATGAATTTTAAATTTATTTAAAAAAAAATTGTTTCCAGTGGTCAACGTTGGTCAATAGAAAAAAGGTTTTTGAAACAAGGGGACTGATTAATTGATTTCTGGAAACTAGAGAGACCAATTTATAATTTACATTTGTCTTTGTGGGGGAAAAAATCATGACTATAAAAGCCAAAACCCATCTTCTCTTAAACCCTACAAATAAGTGTTCACCAAACCCTTTCAGTTTGGCATTTCCACTTCCCGTTCGCCATCATGTACCCATCACTCATCCACCGCTCCAAATCCCTATCGGAACAGCTCCGGACCCGAATCTTCATTCGACTAATGGGTGGTGGACCACGAACCTTCCCTGGAGGTCTAAACAAATGGCAATGGAAACGCCTCCACGAGAAAAAAGCCAAAGAAAAAGAGAAACGTCTCCTTGACCAAGAAAAACAACTCTACCAAGCCCGGATGCGTTCCAACATCCGCTCCAAACTCGCCGGCCAACCCGACCCGGACCAGAACCCGGACCCAAGTAAGTTCAATCCCATGAGCCCCAAAGAGCACATCAAAGCCCTCGCTGATCGGTTCATGAAAGAAGGAGCTGAAGATTTGTGGAACGAAATGGATGGGCCATTGAAAGCCCCATCAGATGAACGGCCAGGATTTGTTGGGACTAATCAACGGCCAGGATCGATTAATTCGCCATTAGATTTGAGAAAATTAATGTCAGAAGGGCGCAATGTATCGCGGCATCGCGAAGAAAACGGGTTTAATTATGTGAAAAATAGAGATTATTCCACGCGTAGAGATTTAGATTTTGGGTCCAGTGGTGTTTCTGTTAAGCCTTTAGTGCGGAAACAGAGGAAGTTTAGGAGAAATGAGAGTTCTTCGAGTGATGATGATGAAGATTATGGGTTTGTTAATGACAAAGTGATGAATTTTGGGAGAGATTCAGGGAATGAGCGAGGGGCCGTGAGTAATTCGAGGAATGTGAGTGAATTTATGAAGAATAAGGGTTTTGAAACACAAAAACAGAGGAGGTTTGGGAGAAATGAGAGTGATGATTTGGAGGGTGGGGGAGAGAGGAGAGGGAGGAGTGCGAAGGAGATTGGGAGTAGAGATGCTTTGGGGAAGTATGATGTGAAGAAGACAAGAAGGGTTCCATCAAAGGAGCTTGAGAAGAATGATTTTGCGAATGAAGTGGAGTTGATTAGGTATGAGCTGGGGAGGAAGAAGAAGTTAGCCGGAAATGACGGGGATAACGAGGACGAGGATTCAATTCTTAGCGATAAACGGTAAGGTTTCTCCTGGTTTTAAATGGTGTCATATGGCAGTAACTACCAAAGTAATCTCGGCATTCATCGGCAAATGTGCATAATTTTTGTCTGGTTTGAAAAGAATGGGAAAAGTAAAGGGAAAAACTTTGCATGTTCTGGAGAGTCTAGGGTAGAGTAAAGGCAGAGGTTTTGGAGTAATGTGTAATGTAATGATCTTGTGTTTTATTTGTTAATTGGTGATTTTGTGCTGTATGTATTTTTGCAGATTTGATGAATGTGGTCTGTCTCCATTGACTGTCAAAGCACTTACAGCAGCTGGTTATGTTCAAATGACCAGGGTACAGGAGGCTACTCTTTCTGTCTGCCTTGAGGGTATACCAACTGTGTTTTATGTTTCATCTTCAGTTATGAGTGCTTTTGGCAACTATTCAGTCTGCTAGCTCAAAAGTCAGGATAGTTCAATACTGTTAGCGTGCGCGTGCGCGTGCTTGTCAACCTTTTCATTTTTGGCGTGTGCGAGGCCATGAGTGTGTTTGGCTGCTTGTAGCATATCTCATGTTGTTATCCTGAAGAAATGCTCTCTTTGCTCCATTTTGATTATCCATAATTTTTTCTCAAACAAGTCAAGCCATGCTTCATTTATTAATATACCTTTAATATACATATTGAGAATAATTTCTGTTGAAAAATGATCATACTTACACATTGTGAAGTTTGAATAATGGTTTTCACTTCAATTTGGAGCAGGTAAGGATGCTATGGTCAAAGCCAAAACTGGCAAAGGAAAAAGTTCAGCTTTTTTGGTAAACTACAAGTCTCTTGTCATTCCTGTAAAGTAATTTATGCTATTTTAGCTTCTTTCCTTCAGTGCCATTGTAAAACACAAACAGCTTCCTGCAATTGAAGCAGTTTTGAAGGCAAGTAGCAATGCCAAGCTACGAGTTTCCCCGATATATGTTCTTATTCTCTGCCCCACAAGAGAGCTAGCAAGTCAGATAGCAGCAGAAGCAAATGCTATACTGAAGTACCATGATGGAATAGTTATGCAAACACTAGTTGGAGGAACACGTTTCAAAGATGATCAGAGATGCCTTGAATCTGATCCTTGTCAGGTTTGATCGTGTGCTATTGTGTTTTTTGCGAGTTTAACTTTGACTAATTTCATGGCATGTGCATGGAAAAGGAGAAAGGCAAAGAAATAAATATGTAGTTGCTATTCCTGTGTTTCATGATTAAAACATGTAGATCACTTTCTGGTGCTAACCTTTTCCAGATACTTGTTGCAACTCCTGGTCGGCTGCTGGATCACATTGAGAATAAAAGTGGTTTATCCATGCATTTGAAGGGATTGCAGATGCTTATACTTGATGAGGCTGATCACCTTCTTGATCTTGGGTTTCGGAAGGATGTGGAGAAAATTGTAGACTGCTTGCCCCGTCAGAGACAGTCCTTGCTTTTCTCTGCAACAATTCCAAAAGAGGTTAGATTTTTCCTCATCTCTTTGTTGATGGGTCAAACAAGCAGCACTATTGTGTCACATGACTTCATTCTGATTTTAATCATGCTTATGCAGGTTCATCGAATTTCTCAGCTTGTATTGAAAAGGGAACATGATTTTGTTAATACTGTGGGTGTGAGTTGCATGGAAACTCCTGCTAAGGTATACCTTAAATCAAGAAACTGTTGTTGTAAATTACCAATCAGGGAATGACAGATGATGATTACCTGATGTTGTTACAAATTATCATATTACCTATAAAACAATGCCCACAGTTACAAATTATCATATTACCTATAAAGCAATGCCCACAGTTTGTCTTAGGCTGAACATTCTATCACTGGCTTAACGACTATGGATGTTTTAGATGTCTAATCACTATAAGTAAAATCAGGCTGACTGTTTGGCATTTGATTTCATGATTGTTTCTAAATTGGGAAGCATAAAGCATCAATCCTTGTTTCTGCTCCTACAGATCAAGCAGTCTTTTCTTGTCTCTCCACACGAATTGCATTTTCAGGTAGTGCATTATCTTCTGAAGGAGCATATCCAGAAGGCACCTGATTACAAGGTAAGATTCTGTAGTTTTTGGATTTTGTTTATTTGCAAAGTGGAATGTGTGTGGTTGAGTCCTGGACATTTAACTTGCTCCAGGTTATTGTTTTCTGTACAACTGGGATGGTAACATCACTCGTGTATCTACTTCTCCGGGAAATGAAAATGAATGTAAGGGAGATGCATTCTAGAAAGCCTCAACTCTATCAAACTCGTGTCTCTGATGAATTCCAGGAATCAAATCGTTTGGTTCTTGTTACATCTGATGTTTCTGCTCGTGGAATGAATTATCCTGATGTTACTTTGGTCATTCAGGTACCAACAACTCTTGAGAAAGTTATATATTCATATTCTGCTTGTATAAATTGCTGATCATCAAAATCATCTATGCCCCAAGAGACAGTATCTCTCCAAAACCCAGTATTATGTATATGTTTTTGCAGTACTGTAAAATAATGCATCAATTTTAACAATAATCAGGTGGGGATTCCATGTGATCGCGAACAATATATAGATCGGCTTGGAAGAATAGGACATGAAGGGAAAGATGGAGGAGGGATCTTATTGCTCGCACCATGGGAAGAATATTTCCTGGATGAGTTAAAAGACCTGCCACTTGATAAGTTTCCTTTACCAAAAATGGATTCAGAAACTAAGCTTAAGGCACTTCCCTAACTTATTACTTGCTCTAATTGCTTCTTTTGTGCTTCTTGTTTTTATTCAGCATTCTAAGAGATTGTAGTTATGGTTTGATATTAAAAGAAATGAAACTGAACCTAGAGAATAAGTATGCAAAGGGCATGTGTGGAATTCACAATTAATATTCTGAAGCTCTGGGATTCTTTATGTTAAACAAGATTTTTAATGATGAATTCTTTATGTGAACTGTGGAATTAGCATCATTTGATGATCCTTGACTGTATCAGAAAGTTGTGGTCCTGATATAGACAGTAACTAAAATGTAGTCAGCCTCGATTTGAAGTGCAAATATAATGCTTTCCACCCTGAAACATCAAAATGCATGCATTCTAGAGTTTTAGTCCCTCTTATCTATTTGTTATCAGGGCATGCAATTTCGCAGGTTTTATATGTGTAACTTTTTGCAGATGGAGGAGTCCATGTCAAAGATTGATAGTAGTGTCAAAGAAGGAGCATATCATGCTTGGCTAGACTATTATAACTCCAGAGAAATTGGAAGGGATAAAACCTTGCTTGTTGATCTAGCCAACCGATTTTCCGAGTCAATAGGCTTACAAAAACCACCTTCCCTCTGCAGAAAAACAGCTTTAAAGATGGGTTTGAAAGACATCCCTGGTATCCGGATCCGAAGGTAGCACTTACTGGGAGCATTAATACGTGCAAGCTGCTGGTTAGCATTGCTGAGGTTAAAAAAGGATCATGAACTTGTGCTGAAAGACCAGGTTCAACTTTTATTCCACCTGAAAACTGGTATATGTGCTAGGTCAGCTCCTGCCTTCAATCATCATGCTATTGCGTCTTCTAAGCTTTGTAATTGCGCTTTCGATGGGTTATTTTATTGCATCATCCAGTGCAGTGTATTCATGATCTGGATTTTGCTTGATAGTGGGCTGAGAACGACAATGCACTCAGATACACGCACCCCTGTTACTCTTTATATTGTTTTTTAGTAATATTATTGTTGCTGTTATGAGTATTTGTCGAGGATCTTTAGGTTGCGTTTTTCTCAAGTACTTTTTCCTCCTTTTTTATTTTTTGGGGTTTCGGGGAGGATAAGCAATGGGCATAGGCCTCCCCCATCCTTGAATCCCTACCCTATCTGTCTATAAGCGTATAGGATTCCAAGTGAGAACTCGAAATCATAACAGCTGGGGTGTCCTTTGAAACCTTTGGTTTCATTTTTACACATGAATGCACATTGAGGGAGATGAGAATTACCAACTGAACTTGTGATTTTATGTCAGGAAGATACGTTGGAGCTTCAAATGCAAATTGATTGCCTAAGAATGTATTCTAAGCAGATATAGATATGTTTTAAAAAGTTGCAAAAGGTGTTGGATCATTAAACGACTAAACCCGTATGTCTTGCGTTGTTGCTGTCGCCCCACCTAAATACACGTGATGGTAAAGAAGGAAGGACAGTAGCAACAGCAACTGCTAGACAGATTAAAGAGCAAAAATAGTTAAACACTGTTAGTAGTCAGTTGAGAATTAGTTAGAAGGCGGAAGAGTTAGTTGAGTTAACTTGAAGTGCATAAATAGTGTAAAAGGGATTTCATGGTTCTCTAGTAATAAGAATACAATCATTTCTTCTTTCTTCTCAGCTCCCCTCTTTTGTTCTTCATCTCAATTCTTTCCTTGTTAAGCTAAGAGCTATTAGCTTATCAATTGGTATTAGAGCCTATCTTATAAGGTAAAAGCCTCCGTTGAAAAAAACATTGCAGAAGGTTGAATGAAAGATTGCAAGGCCTTCACCAAGAATTTCAAGAATCAATGGTGAAGAGAAATTGGAGCCAACTCTAAAGTAATTTTGAACACTCAGCGGGAAAAGAAATTGGAATTAAATTCTCTAATGCATGATTTGAGCTCTTCATTTCCTAAATCTTATTACATTTTTCATTTTTGTTTGTGGATTAAAGAAAGATATTAAATTTATATTGAAAATACTTAAACTAATAGTACTAATGACAACCTTTGAGCAAGCCAAATGACAGTAATAATCAAATAAATAATGTTGTTGCGAGGAAAAACAAGTTCGTGCCAATAATTAATTTTAAAATTCACGTGGGGAGGCCAACATGTAATCTTCCAGTTAAACCTCTAAATCAATACAATAACAAAAGTCAATAAAGATAGAAAAATGCTTATGAAACCTTGTATGAACAAAGACATAGATTGGGGCAGTGTTTCAAATATAGAGATAAATGTGTACCTGGACATCAATATACTGCTAAAAGATTGCACATAATTGAAGGTAATGAGGATGAAGATGAAGAGTTTTGGGATGCTAAGATAAGGAATAACAATGAAAGTATAACAAAGAATCATAATTGAGGAGTTTGATTTGTCACTGAATACATTTGTTGACAGTTATGCTTACAACACAATCAGGATTACAGGAAGCTGCCAAAGAAAGGAGTTGATTATTCTAATTGATAGTGTAAGCATATATATAGCTTTATTGATGAACAAGTTATTAAAGAGGTAAAAGCTTCTATTTTGACTATGTTTATTTTCCGGAAAGTGGTTTCTAGGAAATCACTTTCCAAACTTTTCTGTCTTTGTTTGTCATTCGAAAAGTTGGTCAATAGAAAACACTTTCTGGTCAAAGAAAAATTTGGCTTGGTTTCTAGGAAAGTGTTTTCCTGGAAAATTTGGATGGAAAACACTTTCCAAAAGTTGTGAAAAATTTAGAAATGTCATATTATTTGCTGCTTATATCAAATTTGGTCCTCAAACTTTTGATTACTATAAATATTTTGTTTTAAATATTTATTTTTTAATTTCATCTCTTAAAATTTAATTTTTATATTAACTTTGGCCATCATTTTTATAATTTTTATTTGCTTTTCCCTTATCATTTTTTTATTGAATTTTTTCATCTATCAAATTTGATCCTCATTCTTTTAATTATCACTTATTTTATTTGAAATAATTTATGCAATGTTAATTATTATTATTTTAATTTCTTCATCTTTCATTTTTTTTTATTTTTTAGATTTGATCTCTATTATTTTAATTATTATTTATTTTAATTGAGATAATTTATGAAATTATATTTTTTTTTAATTTCATTCTCATTCAACTTTTTAATTTGTAAGATTTGTTCCTCATTATTTTAATAAACTTGAGAAAAATAAAACATTAATAAGTTTTTTTCCAGCTCATTTTCCATGACATAACCAAATACTGGAAAATGTTTTCCTACTTATTTTCCATTACACTACCAAGATTCAGAAAATAATTTACTTTTCCAAAATTTACTTTTTCAGACTTCACTTTCTAAAAAAAAAATTACTTTCCAGCAAACAAACGGGGCCTAAGTCTTTTATTAGTAGTGATAATAGCAAATGGTAGTGTTATGTTGTGTGACTCTTATACTCTTAATTTTAAATTGCTTATGCAAAACTATGAAATTATAACATACCTGAGGATTCTAAAACTAGAAAGATGTTATATTGTGTTGGGGGTAGATTGGTTAAGAGTTTATTCCTTTAATTTTATTTGAATTTACTCAGATGAAGACATCATTTAAAAAGGAAGGACAAATGATAGAGCTAAAAGGAATTGTAGATAGAGGTGCACTTCTGTGCATTACAACAAAAAAAAGTCAAGAAAAGTGTAAAAAAAAAACAATAATAGGGTTTATGAGATACTTTTTCTTAGTAGAAGTAATGGAAGAACCAAAGAATGTCATGGTCAGTTCTGAAATTGGAAGGCTTCTAAAAGATTACACAACTATGTTCGAGGAACCTAAATGTTTTTCACCAACTAGGAAGTTCGATTACAGAATTCCCTTAAACCTAGGGTTCAACTTGTCAATTATAGGCCTTACAAAAGTTCTTTTGTTCAAAAATGAGAAATTGGTCAAAAAGATGTTTGAAAGTTGCATAATTAAGCAAAATATAAGTTCTTTGGCTTCACATATACTGTTGGTAAAGAAAAATGATAATACATAACGTTTATGTGTGAATTATAGACAGTTGAATGAAGTGAAAATAAAAAATAAATTTCTAATTGCCATGATAGATGATTTGCTAGATGAGTTGTAAGGTTAGATTTTTATAAGGACTAAGTGCATGTGTATTTATTTTTTTATTTGGACCCACAATTTAAGACAAAACCCAACATCATAGGATATATACATTATATATGCAGACATTAGACATGTAAAATTAAGCTGAAAGAATATGTATTAAAATCTAGATAGAAGCATGCAGTTGATTTATTCGGCTGGATATTATGAAATTTTTAGACCGATTAAGTGAGTTGAATTTTTTGAATTATAAAAAGAATCAACTAAACTAAATTAATATTTACATTAAAAAATATATGGTTTAACCAATTTATAATTGTTAAGTTTAGACAATTATTTTGGATGTTGATTTAGGTTAAAAAAAAAAACAAGTGTTTATGAGGTGCTGAAAGCTCATTAGACCTCTTAAAAAGTTAAAATAAAAGGAAAAATGTATATGAAGTAATTTATGAACTATTTAGTTTCGGTTTTTTTATATATAAAAAGTAATTTTCATTTGTAAATGTACTAGAATCTCCTTAAAAAAAACCAAATCAAATTAATATTTACACTTTTGAACACAAAAACTTTGTTTTCCTATAATATGTACACTTTTACTTCTTGAGAGAGCTAATCGCATTGCAACATGATTATTATCCTTGATGATGATTATAGGTGATGGGGTTGTTGAAAACTTATCAAATATTATGATTTTTCTAAGATTGTAATGGGTTGAAAGGTATAAGGAGGTGGAAATTGAATAAATGACACTTGCAAAACAAGTTCTTTAGAAAGGATGATGATCTTTTATGTCTAAGTCAGTTTCAGTAGAAGTTTGGAGTCTTGTAAGATAATGTAAGCAAGAGTCCAATTACAAAGGATACTCAGGTTCAAACAAATAGAAGAAGATGATATTTTTCTTCTCTCGAAAGATAACTTGTTTTGGAGTTTAAGGTGATTTATATAGCTTTGAATCCATATGAGTGTGTTTATACAAGATTAAGATAATTAATATGCTTGTTATCTATAGTTTTGAACTACTTTAAGACAAGGATCTAAATTGATAATAGGTCACTATAAAAGTTTTTTTTAATTTTAAATTTTGTGGTTTATATACTACTAATGATAATAATAGAACCATCTAGGTGGTGGTCCAGTGGTAAGAGCTTGGAACCAAGAGGTTTGCTCTCTCTGTGGTATCAGGTTCGAGCCCTGTGGTTGCTCATATGATGACCACTGGAGGTTTACATGGTCGTTAACTTCAGGGCTCGTGAGATTAGTCGAGGTACGCGCAAGCTGGCTCGGACACCAACGTTAAACTAAAAAAGAAAAAATAAAACCAATCTTTACGGGATAAGTGGTCAAGAGACATACATTTATTTATTACATATATGTTTTGTCAGTTGGTGGTGAGTAAACTAAGTTTGATTAATGATAGTGCATTTGGATGCGACAATCAACTTTAAACGCATCAGCTCTATAATGAGTTTGATTTTCATAAAATCTCAGTAAATCACATATCCAGGAGTATTGTCTTGTTGAGTTATGTGGACACCATAAATCTAAGTTATTTTAGATTGTTAGGATATTAAAGTTCCCAAAATGATAACCCTTGTTTTAGGAGAGCATTTGGCCACATAATATGCCCGAACCCGAATGAATGCAAACTTTATTTGAGATGGACCTCGTAGCATATCATGACTTTATGCTCATGCCTCTCGTGGGTTTAATTTCAAACATTGGTACATAGTTCTCAAGGCCATTACTTATTAAATTGCTTGCTTTCTCGCTAAGACCATGGTGTTCAAGAAAGAAAGAAAGAAAGAAAGAAAGAAACTAAGATCATGTGGGAGCCTTTCTATTATTGTCAAAGATGACGGTTCAATTCTACGGTAATTATATTTCCGTAGAAATAATAAAGTCAAAAGAATGCGATAATTAAATGTCGTTTACTTCATTTCACCTTGAATAATAATATTTGTGAACATCACCTGCAAAGTAATGGGATCGACAGCCATCAAACAAAGACGATACAACATGGTCAAAGTCAACATATTATTTGGGTTGAACTATATTCTAGCACTTGCAAATTCAACAAATGTTCCACTTTGATCCCTATATATCATATTTTTTTGATATTAGACCTACGATTTCTGAGAAATTTTAATGTAGCATCGTGCATACAGTTAAAGCCAGTGACACAAAAGGATTTTTTTTTTCCAGCTGTTTCTTTATAATTTTATTTTATTATCTTTTCCTCCCAAAACCTTATATATTATATGATAGCAATCCACAGAAAAACACATACAATTCTAAATAAATAAAGGATCCCATTGTTTTTTTTATTAATTATTTCTATGGACTAAAGTATATATTATTTACACATTTACTATAATAATTATGTTTCCAAATTCCAACCGCTTTATATAATCAAACAAACAAACAACTTGCATATATTCTGGGATGGTGACATTGAAAAGCCCTTTCACAAATTTGACACCATCAATTATTTGACTCCGGCTCCAGGGAAGTCTTCACTCTCCTTTCAGAATTCAAAGTGTATAATGCATGAAATAATGGCTAATTAACTCCAATTAAAAAGAAATTAATAATAAAATCAAACCTTATCTATCTCTCTGGCATCTTTTACATTAATCAAAGACAAGAAGAATGTGACTATGTGGACCACTAGACTCTAAAAACACGAAGTGAGCATCTTCTTTCAAGAAATTCTGATATTAGCACTATAATAAATAAAGAGGCTTGCTTTTAATAAAGATGGTTAGCTAAATAAGCTTGGCCGAATTAAGTCTATCTTTTTGCCCCATTCTTCTTGTTCTACCAGGGATGGTTAAAAAAGCTACTGCATGCATGCATGCATCACAAATCAAGCACGAAAATATTACACTACCGGTATATTGCATTACACCGGTAAAATATTTTATTGTTATTTAAACATTGGTTTTATTAGAAAAAATATATTGA